>Ga0307511_10000944_pt1 | contig 30808 bp, 28 predicted proteins | sample 13_EM_MG_FD_200266 | JGI IMG/M metagenome (GOLD analysis project Ga0307511, IMG submission 200266) | Populus trichocarpa ectomycorrhiza microbial communities from riparian zone in the Pacific Northwest, United States - 13_EM | ecosystem: Host-associated > Plants > Roots > Unclassified | place... | reverse complement strand
TAATTGGGGTAGGGGGTGTTGGGCGGGTGTTGATGCGGTTGATATCCGGCTTATTAGAGAAGGTGGCTTTGCGCAGAAAATAGAGGTAGGGCTCTGGTTATAACGACCCTGCGATGGTCGACGATGCAAGCAAGCCGACACACTTTATAGGATTCAATACTCGGGTGAACGATCTTGGCTTGGAGCATAACCTTCGACTCTGACAGGAAACACGCAGACATGGTGAGCTGCTTTGAGGACGAGGGATTGGTTATATATTTTGTATACGTTGTATTTCTGTGGGGGCGCTTATAGAAAAGGGTTTATTTATTTAACGAGTTGTATAATTTGGAAATATCTCTGGAGAGTAATTTGGAAGTGCAAAATGTCTCGTTGATGCTTTTTTGTTCTGCTTCTTATTTGGATTTCTCATGAAGGAGTTTCACGGAATGCCAGAATGACCTGGGAATATCTTATCTGATGCAGCTATTATTTCCTTTATATCACAATTTCGGAACGATGGTACGGGGGTGTCCTTTAGAGCGGACAGGTGCTGGTGAGGCAGGTGAATGGGCCTGGGAACTGCAATGTATGATATTCGAGTGTCTTAACTGATCGAGATGATGTCCAGCCCAGAGCGCAAATGCAGTGTTATATGGACTGTAGGTTCTCACCATGCGCATGGAAAAACCATAGGTACGCATGTATAGTTTAATTACTTATATGTAGCGCATCATACGTGTGTCTAGGTAAAACACAGCTGTGATTGCAGCTAAGGGCTGGCACACTCGAAGCTTTCACTTTCATCTCACCCCCAACTTTCCTTTATTATTTGCCTGAGATCTTGAGATCTATTTCTTTATTAGCTGTACTTAACTCATTTTATGTACGGGGGTGCGGAACAAAAGTCTTTTCCTCCTCCCTATTTGGGAACACGGGATTGGCGCGCATAAACTTGGCATATGCACAACCTAGCCACCCGCCAACTGGCATTCCTCGAATTAGGACAGGGTACCTAATCGTGGTAGGTAATGACAGTGCTATTGATATCAGATATGTGGTGATGCATTGTACCTTTTCTGTTACTCATACGATAACCTGAATAGCTTATTTGAGGGTGGAACGCCGTAATTGTTACCAATAATGTTGCATATGGGGCATGCTACCGGCAACGCATATGGTAAGTATATGCCTGAATATCCCTATATCGGCCTGCATATCCTTGCATATGCGTGCCAAGCCCGTTTTCCCAAATAAGAAAAGGGGAAATGACTTTTGTTCTGCGCCTCCGTAGTTGCTAAGCTATCGATGCTACGAGGTCGGTCAAGTGGCTCAAGTTTGTGGCTCCTCTCGCAGCCGATTGATATCCGACCAGCAACACAGAGATGGCTGGACTCATACACGTGCATATATCCAATCAAGACAAGGTCCCAACATTGGCTGAGCCTCACATTTGTTCTGCTAGACCAAACAGTAAACTTTACAGAAAACCCCGTCACGTCTGAAACTTCAACTGGACCCATCAGTATGGCTGTGTTGGAGGTCTACGGCTTTATATGTTGGTCTACTGCAGAATCACCCGAATTCATCATCCCATTGTTGTCAACACAAATCTCGAAAAAACTTTAGGAATTCTACTAATATAAGCTACGGTAAGTATCGCTTGCGTGTACAGGCTGTTCCGAAGCTGATTGTGACAAGTATTTAGTAGCAATGAGATCAGGACAACGCCTCCGTACGATATCCACAGTCCTCCTAGCGCTCGTTATATGCCCGCTTATCGTCTTCGCCGCACCCTATCAGCTACAGTCCAGATCTACTGGCCCACCATATACCTTAAATGTTGTCACTCATGGCCATCAGAAACGAGATGACCGGAAGTGCAAGGGATTCAACGGCGACTCAGATACCTACGGTCTTGGGATCCGCATCGGCTTGTATTTCCAATGGATCACCTCTTCGATTGCATACAATTTCGTACCCTCCGAAGCTGTTACGATGCGGGGGGTTAACAACTGCTTTCAGGCGGCTATGTTCGCAGGATTACTCTATGTTACAATCACGGGGGGCTCGAATGGTCACTTACATGCTGTCGAAGCGTATTTGATGTTGATCTTTTGCATGGGGGGAGTGTGCTCTGGGAATTCTGTCGACAACCACGATCATGGGGGTGAAAGGGAAAGTGGGGATGAAAAGGAAATTGGGGGTGAAAGAGAAAGTGGGGGTGCAAAAGAGATAAGTGCTACGGCAGTTAAAACCAGATATGCTTATTTGGAGACAAGTACACTCGGTGGCTACGTGCGGCTACTATTAGCATGCGGATTCATAGCTTACGGTTTGTGGTTCGTTTTTGTGGGGATGGACGGGATGTTGGATGCATATCCGGATGATTGCAAATATGCCTTCTTCCTTGCCCGCCTAGATCTGTCGGGTGGGTTCAGGGAATTTCTGAAGGCCTTATTCATTCTGGTGGCGATACCAGCGCTGCACGCTCTCATGGGAGGGACAGTCTCACTTGCCAGAGAAACTCGGAACTTTGTCTTCAGGCAGGGATGGCAGGGAAGCGCCAACCATTCATCTATCGTTCTCAAGCCACCTTCTTCTCCAGAGCCTCAAGACAAGACCGAGGCCTCTAACGACCGCCTAGATTGGCAACATGTCATGTGCCGGCTGCTTGGTGCAATACTGAGTGGCACGCTGTTTATGTTTATCATTGCCGTCGAGCTTACAATCCGATGGAACAAAATCGAGGAGGTACAAGCAATCGGAAGCACAGGGCAATTGCTGCCGGTGATAATTGGGGTAGGGGGTGTTGGGCGGGTGTTGATGCGGTTGATATCCGGCTTATTAGAGAAGGTGGCTTTGCGCAGAAAATAGAGGTAGGGCTCTTGTTATAACGGCCCTGCGATGGTGGACGATGCAAGCAAGCCGACACACTTTATAGGATTCAATACTCGGGTGAACAATCCTGGCTTGGAGGCTCGGACAGGAAACACGCAGATACGATAATTCATTTTGGGGACACTGATGACGAGGGGGATGCTGCTATCAGTTAGATATTTTGTATACCTTATATTTCCTTGTGGGATCACTCTATTTAACGCGTTGTATACTAGAGTAATTTGGATGTGGAAAATGTCTAGTTTATATGGTTTCATGTTTCTTTGTTTTGCTTCTTGTTTGGGTGGATGAGATACCTCAGGAAGGGGTTGGTTTTCAATACCTATATGACCTGGGACTACGTTTTCTGTTGCGTATGTGAACGGCTATTATTTTCCTTTATATTACAATTTCGGAATGTATGATATTCGAGATGTCTTAACTGATCGAGATGATATCTAACTCAGAGCGCAAATGCAGTGTTCTATGTAGATTTTCACCATGCGCATGGAAAAATGAAATTGTATAGTTAGTTACGTAATTGCAGAGTTGGGTAAAACATCATGAACGGTTTCATTGATGCAGGCATAAGGCTTGTAAGCCCGTTTAAGCCGTTTTAAGCGAGCGTCATAAGCGAGACTGTTGGAGGCAGAGGTACACAAACGTAATAGAACGCATGCCGCAGCTTTCGTGGCGAAGAGTGATGCTCTGAGACATTTGCCACCTGTTTAATTCAGCTAACTCTTAACCCATTCCTCCCAGGATAGAGACAATTGCTGCGGCCGTATAAACAGACTATGTATACATTGACACGTCTGCCAATAACTTGCATGCACGTTGAGTTAAAAGAGCGGCGCAGGAGTGAGTTACCAGTATCCATAAAATCGAGGCAGCTAATTATAATCTTGGGGCTGGGTTTCAGCGCTGTTCTGGCCCATGATTCTGTTGCTTTCGCTTGGCACGCACTTTGAGTGTTTTTCAACTAGGTAACAGTCAAGAACATAAACCCGGAAGTGACCACCACATTGGGAGATCAGGGTAATGGTCCCGGTATTTCTTTCCTTTGCAATCCCATGTACTTTTGACAAACTTATCTTGGAGTATCTATGTAGGGCTTGATTCAATCTGATTCCCAAACTGTGTGCCAGCTCCGAGGGCTTGTGTAGGCACTATGCTGAATTCAAAGGTGACTTCCGGATTGCATTTCCGGATTGCAACTGGGAGTTTAGGTGAACAGGGGACGGACTACCGAGAATCCGTGGTTCTGACACAATATGATATTCATACTTGAGCTTAATTGAACCTGACCAAAAAATGTGGTCGGAGACATTGGTGTGGGTAAATTCTTTGTCCGAAAAAACATAATGTACATTACATTTAAAAAAAGATCTATAGTACAAGTGTTCCATTCATTTACTCATTCCTCCGCAAGCCAGGACTCTTTTCCTCTATTCTTAAAACGACGGCTGGATGGGAGGGTTGGCATTCTTGATCAAATCGACGACATAGGCATCGAACCATTGACCAGCTTCTGGAGCTGGAACTTTCGCATCAGGGCCAACACACATCTCATCAAACCTGGTGCTGGTGGAGTCACTGCCACCATCACTCTCTCCACCCGGCTTGGCCCAGACTAAAGCATCAACAATGGTATCGTTGGTGACAGTTGTTGGCTTAGGTCCGAAACCAGCACCCTCAATGTTGCACCAGTTGCCCCAAGCAGACCTAGCACCAAGCGCACCGCTTCGTCCGACATCAACAATGAATTTCGCTGGCAAGTTATTAGCCTCAAGATAGGGCTTAAGACTGTTGACGTAGTGGGACTCATCCCAGCTGTTGCTCCACTCAGTGAAATTCTCTCGGGGGTTGGCGTGGAACGCATTGTAGTTGGAGACGTTGGTAGCGAATCCGCGGATCTTAGCGTTGGCTCCAGCACGTCCGAGAACTTCAGCGAAGAGCTCAGCGGCGAGTGGGAGATTTCCATCCCATCCGAGCCAACCACCATGAGTAGCATCGATGTAGAGGTGGACGTTGGGCAATTGTAACCTCTGGATGGCGTACGCAACGCCGTTCTTGTATGCCTCTGCTGCACCAGCACATTTCTCAACAGCCATGTTGGTGACAAGGTTTCCGAGTGAATCGGGCTCAAGGATGATGGCGAAGGTCAAGTCCTTGGCCCACTTGGAGGTAAGCTCCTTGTACACCTCTGTAACATTATTCTAAATTAGCAAGTGCAAAAGATGTAGTTTTTTCAGTTTATGGTGCACTAACTGTCGATGAATTCCTTGTACTTAGCCTCACCGCCATTGGCTAGCTTGAGCTCTCCGTCAGAGGAGTGGGCAGAGCAATCCCTGTCGGGAAGGTTATATACAACCAGTTCCACAATTTGCTTCTTCTTGAAGATCTTTTGAAGGCTATAAGCTTCGGAAACATATGTTGGCATCTTGTTGATCTAAATTTCCCGCAGAGCTGTCAATACAATTGATCCTCAAATTTGTGCAAATCGCGAACATACATCATCAAAGCTAGAAATCCATCCGAATGTTCCGGTCTTCTGGATGGTCCTGACTCTGCCGGCGTTGAGGATCTCGCCCTTCTTCAAGAAAGTCTTGATAGTGGTTCCTAGCTTCTTCGCATAGATGGAGTTGGCATAGAAATTCTTGCCCTCAAATGGGTTGACATCGGATGCCAAAGAGGAAGGAGTTGGGCTGGCAATGACAGCCGCGGGGACCAGCAAAAGAGCTGCAAGTAGGTTGCTGAGATACATTTTCACTCGAGAATAATGTTAGAACAGAGAGGGACAATTTCACTAGAGAGAGCGGATAGGTCGAGGATGCTGTGGTTAGCTGGGGGAGAAAACTAAGGCTTATATACCCCGATCATACCTTGAAGGCCATTAGAGCTCTCCCATAGCTCCATATCGCAGTATCTCGGATATGTGGCTAATCTGGGGAAATTTACTAACGGCTCGTATTACCAAGACCTGTCACTCGCCTTAGATTCCGGGATAGCACATGGTGGTTTCCGGTTCCTGCATTGGCATTACGTCCAAATCTTGGCTAAGATACCCTATGCCTACCTCGAGGACGTTAATTGGACAGTTGGCGCTTGAATTGAGTCTTTAGCCATGCAATTGCTTTCGTGGGTGAAGGATTTAGAGATTACCTACCGCATAATGGAATGAATGAACAATGAGTACCCTCAACTCGCGAGGTAGAACTAAAAGCCTACCATTGACTCTACGAAACACCTAGAAGAAAGCGACGGAAAAATCTTAGGTACCTCTAAGTCTAATTACCTGCTGAGTAGTGATCGTATAGGCACCTATACTAATCAGGAAAATATCTGAAAATATTTTTATTGGGAATTCAGTGGAATTAAGTGGCGTCCAGGCGTATTCTTGCACCTCCAGCTGGCGCCCGTTATTTTGAAAGTTTGTCTCCCGAGAGTCTCCTGTGGTTCTCGGGAGACACCAGGAGACATCCGGGAGACACCGGAGACACCAAGAGACACTAGAGCCATTCTTTTTTAGTGTTCCTAATTAGTAGATGGAAGAGGCGGGTTCTTCTCTAGTCTGGTTGGCACGTTCTTCTCACCCGGCTTGGTGTCCTTCCTTATGACTATTGCGCTCAACTAATGTACAGCAAAGTATAAGTTATCGCGGAGACCAACCGACGCCAAGTACCCAACAATGGGGTGTGTAGGGACGATGTCCCAGGGATAACACACCCTAGGTACAGCACCCCGAGCTCTTAGACGCGACTGCGCCGTTCTAGAACCATATTCTGTGACCACATGGATGGCTACACAGGACTTGCAACGGACCGAAAATTCCTAAATTCCTGCATGACGTGACAGTCGGATGCTAGTTAGTTGGAGGTGGTACAGAATAAGGTCATCATCATTGGGACATATACGATTTCCTGATTATTTATGATATTACGCTAATCTGATCAGCGGGCTGCGTCTACAAATGCAATTGGGTGAATTTCCTCCTCGGGAATTGACGACAACTGGATGAAGATGTGCTTGCGTGGGAATTGGCAATATTTTACTTCGCTCAAGTGTAACGTTATTTAGTAAGAAACATGCCCAGCCATAAAATGTCATGTTCACGGAATCCCGGACCGTTAGGTACTCCATAGCTTGGCTATTGAAGCACCTGCTGCGGAACCATGAGCCCATCTCAACTACAATATATACTATACTCTCAGATCTATTTTCCCGAGCCCTGTGGGAAAGAAAAAGTCAAGAGTTTCTACACATGCTTCTTCCACACCAATGTAAAATATATGTACAACGGCTAGGGTGAAGCTGTAGTGAACATAACTTTTCCAACCTGGGTATTCCGTCGGAGAATAGATGCGCAAACATATAGTACATATAATATACGAAGCAAATAAGGCAAGGGTAGCGACAGGATCGTTATCAAATCTGAGATGCCTGAAGATTACAGTTTTATATGCTGGACTAAATAAGAATATGTAAGGGGGAAATATATAGATATTTTACTCAGGGGCAGGTTTATATAGGTGCCGGCACTTGTCTACTTTTGTTTTTTTAAAGCCTTTTCTTTCAGGGTAAGTATCCTGGTAGGAGCTGGGATGAGGAACGTACCCAGAACAATACGGGTGGGAACTCCAGTTCAATTTTAGGGGCAAGTACCTTACCAAGACCAGATATCGAGCTGAACTCTGAGTACACGAGCTTTAAAGCCATAGCATGAGCTTCCTAGATATTACTTTATTGCCCCTGATAGGTCAAGATGCTATGAAAGTATAATGGGGAGGGCGACTCTCCGCTCGAGAGCCCCTGTAGGATACAAGCTGCCTGGAGTATCAATAGTGATAGCAACGAAAGTAGCCTTGCGCCTACTGGCTTTGGAAGGTCCTCCTTCCTTGAGAGGCTAGATTCCATAGCTAATTTCTACTTCCTTCACATACCTATCGTGGGCGAGTTTATATCACCCGCAAGGGTATAATAGGAGTAGGGAGTTAAATACGACTCGAATCCGATGAGTTGTATCCGATTTGCTTACCATACATTGATTTAGATACATGCAGGCGCCATGGGCGCGAGATTAATTGTATAAGTCACAAATCTCTGATTTTCTCAACAAGATGAAATAGGAACCAACTACAAGGCGCATAGGAGAGAGTGAAGTACATATGCCCCAAGTGGATAGTAAACTGAAAATAATCTGCTAAAATAAAGATAACTAGACAAGTACCTGAACGTCTGATTGAACGCTTGCCGATACGAGATGGCTAGTGATACCCAAGCCCTGGTGATACATTGGAAAAGGGAGCAGCTGTGGGGCACTAGAGGTAGATGAAGAGGAGGGGGAGGATTAGTTGGGAGCTGTAGAATGAAAATGTGAGTACTGGTAGATACATCCATCGAAACAGATGGGTTTGACAGGCGGGATAGGTAACATGTGCAGCGGTGAGCCAATAGAGGAGGCAGTGGTGTCACTTTAGATATCATATAGGTTTAAAATGAAGACCATTGTCAACTAGTAGAGGGAAATTTCCACCAGAAGGGGGGGGGGAATGTTGTAACATTAGAGGTAAACAGCGGGAGGTGGGTTGCATGCTCATTACTCTCGAGCTAGATGACGACGAAATACCAGCTTCTACAACGTTGTTCCCCGCTAAACCCAGAAGCCAATTGAAATGAGGAATCTAGTTGCATTGCACCTGGTGTTGAATATGATAGTAGCTACGAAGCTGATCGGCAATATCAACTCCACCCATACATCGATTGTACACACAGCCACCAATATGCAAATAGCTTGAGGAATAGGAAGTACAACACCATAGGCGTTTGGTTCAATATCTTCTGAGCACGAGAACAACCAATTCCCCCAAAGGCACAACAAGCTGCACCACTATGAGGATTAGATTTCCCTGGCCTGCAATGCAGTTTCTCTAACCTCTCTTGCTCAGTTGCCAATGAATAGAGGTCAAAGGCTAAATAATGTTGTTATCGTAAGATTTGAAAATGAGAATCTTCAGTTGCAAAGATAGTGAGGCTATTAAGGCTACCATCATTGAGACAAGGTCGTAGCTCTTCTGGAATGTAGTTGGGATGCTAGGTTCCACAAGCTCCAATGTGTAATCCCAAGTACAGCTTGTTTAGGAGGTCCATGGAGGGAAAGCTTTCAGTAAAAATGTACCACAGGAGAGGAAGTAGGAGTAAGGTTACAGATAGCTAGCTCCGAGTACGAATATATGACTAACCATAGCTGTATCCTCATTGACAAGCCGAAGAATTTTATAGCCCTGGGGGATCGACTTTTGTAGCATTTTGATCGTATGTTGGCTAAACCTAAAAAACTTAGCCATCATCTCGTTTATTGAGACTTCTATAATAAATTTCTCGAATTATATGCTCCAAGATAGATGACAGCTGCCACCACTTGTTGACTAGAGTGGATCTGAGATATGGATTTCCTCAAAATCGCACCCCGACAATATCTCCTCCTGATAAAGATGTATCCCACCAATCCACCCAGCTAGGCAGCTTGAATGACCCCAACCATTAAAAGAACACCAAAAATATAGTTGCAATTCCGCTAGCTCTAGAACAACCTGCTGACGGTGGAAAGGCTTTGCTTCTAGTTCCATGGAAACAGATGGATAAAACCGACGATGTTTGATATTGGTTGAGGTACAAATGGTAGCTGAAACTCCACATGCCAAAAAGTGAAAACAATTTCGCCGGGTTCCAAGTCTGGACCATGGCCCTTTGAATTGGCAAGCAGAGTAAATTCCCTAGTAAGATTAGCTATTGTAGACATTGATGTGAAAGTGTAGGATCTTATACGTCCGGTTTCCCATACTCTAGCCTAAAACAAGCCAGGCATTTACCTCGGCTACATCTTCGGCCGCTCAGAGCGAGTTAAGGGAGAGATATAGTGACAACACTATCTCCCCGGGTACAAGTGAAAGGCAGAGAGCGGCACCAGGCGGTCGTACTCAAACTATGGCTCTAACAGCAACTAGGAGTATCTGCTCTGCCTATGTGCGGGTTTCTCCAGAAGTATATATGGCACCTAGTGAATGAGGTCCGGACGTACCTATATCATACGCGCGTAAGGATTTTCCGATTGGTCCGTCAGTCACTTCCCAAAGTTATCCATGACTACTTAGCTAGCCTCGACTGGAGTGATACATAGCACTGCGACTCAAGTGAATACCGGAGAACCATATCTTACGTAGGCGAAGGACGTTTGACCCATGAAAATGAGGACCTGGCTTAGGAGAGCATCACCAGGTATCCACCTGTATCCACCTCCAAGAAGTAAAGTAGCAGTAAATCACACCGAGGCACCATGAAAGTTCGGGAAGAAAGTATTCATATTCCAAAAATGTGAAAGTCTTTGAACACAGTTGTCCCTCCCGACTATTCTAACTAAGGCGAACATTGAGGCTAATTACCTTCGCTGCTAGAGGATCATCTATTATAGCTATCGCTCGCTGTAGCGGGGCCTCTATCTACATTTTCTGGAAGTTATTTCCTATGGGATCTTTAGAAAATCTTCCCCCATACTACCCCCAAACTCGACACTTCCTTCCCAGCTCTCCCCTGGAACCCCACCAACGTCCATCCCGCTCCAGGAGCTCTCCACACAGAGCATCGCCCCTCTGTAGCCGGAGGCTTCTCCCCCCCTTCAATCGACTTTCCGGAAGATGTTTGAGCATGGAAATATACCACTGTCAGGCTTCCACACAGTTTACCCGGCGCTTCGCAAGCTTCCACATATGTCACTGTTTCCCTCTTCAGAATATTAATTTTCAGCATTGAAGACTGACCACCACCACTACCGCCTCGTGTCTTCTTCTCTCCATTGCTCATTGTGTAGGAAAGTGCGTCTAGGCGTAAACCGCTTTTCAATTCGAGCTCCGTAATATATCCACCCCCCCACGTAGCCACTGCAAAGCTCACACCACCAGAGGGAAGATCGCTGAACCGTTCCCCATCACTGGTACCTTCAGGGGCTAATCCAACATAGTCAGCTCCAGCGCGGAGGACGGGGTTTAAATCCCATAAAAACGACACCGAGACGGGGTAGTGGTCGCTAAGCGGGCCTCCGGAGGGAGTCAAAAACTTGAGATTCTCATTGAGGTATTGCTGTGGGGTGAGTCTTACGAGTGGAGAAGAACGATAAAGAATCTTATCGATCAACTCGCACTTAGTATCGACTAGTGTGCCAGGATTTGGGTTTGGGCATTCCACGCTCGGCGCCCCCGATTCGGGAGGACTACCACCTCGAAAAAGCTGCACCCATACATCGGTAAGTCCATTATCACCCTCTGTGAGACGGCGAATAGGGTCTTTTGCTGTATAGCGGCAGTTTGTGTCCCCGAAAAGGATAACCGATTGCCCTGTTGATTCTGCGTCTAGGTACTTCCGAAGCTGTTGGAAACCCACTCTCCGCGCGACCAAGTCCTTCTCACCACTCCCAGCTTCGCCATGGAGGTTGTAGAAGTCGATCGTTACACCCGGAGCAATATTTATACGCATCGAGGTGAAACCCTTGGGAGTCAGACAGTCCCCATCCCCGATCCAGCAAGCGGCCCAAGTAACCCGGTTGAGATCGGTGAAGGGATACCGGGAAAGCGTGTTTAGACCGGAGCCAAGTAGGACGTTCCCACTTGTATTTGTCCGAAATGGATGTTTGTCTTCTTTAAGAAGCAGATCATGGTAGGCAAAGTCTAGTTCCTAGGGATTAGCATTGGAATATACAATGAAGGTTTTCCCTACCTTCCTGAACGTGGACAATATCATATTGATTCACCCGTGGTGAGATTATAGGCGTGTTGTTCACTGGATTACCACTCGACAGGGACTCTGGTAGCAAGGAAGGTTAAACGGGGTTTAATTCTTTTGGGGTAGTAAGGCATACTTACCAGGCAATCCAGCAATATTATATGAAAGAACTGAGAAGGTGCCACTGGTTTGTGCTGCACCTCCATGCACCAACAAAACACCAGCAATTGCCACAGTTATTGATCTCACTTGCTTCATGTTGAAACAAAATACCGGCCCTAATAAGCTATCCGCGGAGCAGTGGCAACAATGAATGGACGAAGGGACACCTTCAACTCTACATAGAGTGGGACTTTAGAGAACATAAATACCATTTCAATCCCCTCCGCCGTTATGTCCAGCGTATCAACGTTCAGGGGAATCCTTGTGCCAATCTCCCCTGTGGACCACATGGAATACCGTGAGAGAGTTCGTGTTCACTCACAGAGTATAATTGTGTTTCGGGGCAATCGGGGTCGAAATACTCTCGCTTAAATGCCAGTCATTCAACAAACAAGTGCATGAATTCTCCCAATACACTGAACGTAAACATCTGAACGTACGTGACGTTTGAATGTGCGGAGAGTACTCTAGATACAGAGCAGAGCAGTATCAGTTAGCCTCACCAGCGTCCGATCTGAGCCCCAATCGTATGGTTCTAGACCGCGCCGCCAATCTTACAAAAATTGCCCCCCGCGCTTAGGATACATACACGCTCGTACATATTCACAATGCAGCACAGGGGTTGATAATCACCTGACAGCAGATTTGAGACTGGCAGTTACATGCTATGTGTCATCAGTTCAAGTTTGTCTTTGACGATTCTTGAATCCGGAATGATAAATATTAACAACCCCAACTCACTACCTAGTATGCATCATGCTTCATAACTTCTGAAATCAATATCTTCTATCCTTTAGGCTGGTGAGAATGGTGTATTCTATTATTCTCGAACAATATGGACAATAACGGCGGTAGGATGTGTCTCACTACTAAAATGTTGCGTTACACAAGATATTGTGCTTCTAAGAACGAAAACAATTGGGGCTGCAGCGTTTCAAACTACATCTAGGCTAGGATGCATAAGGATTACCCATTGGGGAAGCTGTTGTTTCTTTCTTATTTACTTGGCACTGGTCAACCACAAAATCTGGAGATGTACCTCTGGACTCCGTCACCGATTCAAAGTGATCTCGATATTGATTAAAGACCGGTGTACATGTACATGTACCTGCACGTAATATCTATTGTTAGCAAATTCAATGGTTTTTGTTCAGTGTAGAGCTCTGAAAGAAGAAGAAAGTTACATACGGATATATAGAAAGCCATTAGTGACGGAAGCACATGTGTATGTACATAGATAGTGTTTATATCTCCGTTAGAGAATCTGTTTACATTATCGAGTCTTCTTTCGTGGCTTTAAATTTTAGAAAAGGAGTTACGTAGATACAGTGTGTATACACCCCGTCACTCGGTAAACTATCTAGCTCCATCTGTACTCTGTAAATGTTGTAACATGTAAATGGGTGCTTCGTATCGGGGGGTGAACCCCAGTCTCATTAGATAACTGATGGTTTGCGTGGTCCATCATCTTCCCTTCACAAAACAATTATATTCCGATTTGATAGGAAAGTAGCGTTACCAGGGTAATACTGCCTCTGCAGTTGACCGATACGCATATGGGTTCTTTGCCGAACATATGCTGCCTAAACCCACCAATGCATATGAGAGCATACCATATATAGTTTGCCAAGCATATATGCTTTGAAATTAACGTCTGCCTGAATAAGGCGTACCGTTTAACACTGGTCCAAGGAGGGTAAAGTGACCTCATTCTGGATCCATCGCGCTTTTTTCCATGCCAGGCAAGACACAGAATTTCTCAATTTACTCACTCTGCACATATGGGGGGGTTAAAGCCCATTATTCGTTTTATTGAGCTTTTTTTTATTTTAAAAGTCTATACGTCGATTCGACTTAATGTCATGCGACGGCCCCCTTTGAAGGTTCGGCACCCACGGAACAACGGGTTACACGAAAATCCAGCCTCCCGAGCCTAGGAAATGACAAAAGAAACCTTGTAGGTATACGTGACCTCCGCTGCCACGCTCCTTTCCAGCCCTCCCCTAACAAACTCGAGCATAAACATGCAGAACACGGTGCTCAAAGATTCAACTTAGTGAAAAAATCCTCCACCAAATCTATCGTAACCTCTTTGCCCCCGCCCTTCTCCTTCCTCATCCACACCTTCCTATCGTCCGCCTGCTCCCAGGTGCTCCATCTCCTGCCTATCTACTCCCCGGATGTACATACCATTGCCGCCTCGCGCCCCTAGCTTCCTCTGTACATTTGTTAGAATCGATGCCGAAGTGCGCTATGAGCAGGCTCAGTTGGGACTGAGAACCCTAGGCCGTTTCTCGGATAGTGGTATGTAGAGCATGAATGCTTTCTACCCGCTCTTGCTTCTCGACCTCAATCCTTTGAATAAGTTGCTGCTCCGCCTTAATACGGTCGTGTTTCTCGGTTTCTACCATTTCAATAACTTCCTCCTTCCCCTTGATACGGTAAGTTCGTGGCAGTCATCTGCCGTACAGGTTGGGTCCTCCCAAGGGTCCAGCGTATCCCTCCACCACCCTAACCTCCCCTTTCCGGTTCGGCATTGGGTGTAATTGTATAACGCCTTCCTATTCCACTTGAGGACCCTTCCCATCCCTGTCCCTTTCACGCATCTCTCCGCCTTCCTCTTCCTGACCCATGCCTGTTTCTGTGATCCAGGTTTTGTTCGGGGTCTTTTCTGCTCCCTCTTTTGCCAGCTCATCTGCCTTCTCATTCCCGTGAATCCCTACGTGGGCCTTCACCCACCCTAATGACACCGCATCCTCCCCTAACTCTCTCTTCCTTCTTCCTATCTCGTTAACCACCCATCGGAGGTGACTTGTTCTTGCCTTTCCTAACCTCCCGGCCTGTTTCATTGCTGTGATTGCTGCTTGTGAATCCGAGAGTATTAGGAGCTTCCTGTCCTTGGGGGCATGAGTTAATGCTCCCCGAAAACCGGCCACTTCTCCATTCCACACCGTTGCCATTTTCCCTAATCCTATCCCGTATCCCTTCCTCTTGTCCTGGTTCCACCATCCCGCTCCTACCCCCCAATTCTCCTTCATACTCCCGTCCGTAAATATGACTATCGAATCTTCCCCGAGCGTTTTATTGAGCTAGTAATGCATGTGCATAGAGATACTAGTAATCTATAGGAGACGAAGACAACGAAACGTAACAAGACAAGTAACAAGACAAATGAGTGTTATGAAACCAGTAGATAGGAAGGGGGCACATTGAAGTATTTCTTAAAGGGTAGGGGCAAAGACAGAAGAACTAGATGACAAAAACCATTATCAATAGAGACAGGATTATATTCCTAGCTTAGAGTTGCGGGCTTTGACCTTTGGTGTTACCTCGGGGCTTTGTTGGAGGTACTCCTTTGAGGCGGAACCCTCACGATTGTGGCTCCTGTTTGATTCTGATAGCCAAATCTTCTTCATTAACTTTTTCTGAGAAGAGCCAGCGGTAAGCGAGGTGGATTCTTCATTTATCTTAATCTCGGTATTCTCTTGAGTAGGGTATTCACTAGCGGGACCAAAGGTAGTTCCGTTGGTGGCTTCGCGTTAGATGTTTCCACTGCCGTTGTGCTCGCTTCTAATCCGAAGAGGTAGTGTAGTCCGGAAGCACGGTGCAGTAGATACCGTGATATCCTCGGCTTGGTTGTTTTCCACCGTTACCTTCCTGTCTTCGGCTGGGAAAACATGTTGCTGTCCTGCGCTTCGAATCTCACTGCTCAGACGACCGCCCCCAAAATCCACCGTCAAAATGATCTTTCGGTCGTCAGCCGGAGCAGTGATGGTTGCGGCAGGGGCTCCTGGAACTTCCTGGCTATTGTCCTCCAAATCTAGACCCTCGATGCTCCTTGTGATCTTCAGAATGATGCTTCGGTCGTCAACCGGAGCAGTGATGGTTGCAGCGGGGGCTTCTGGAACTTGTTCAATATTCCGGTTGCCCTCCAAATCTAGCCCCTCCATGCTTCTTGTGATGGTGTGAAGGTCATTGACGATAAGAGGTTCTGGTTCTGTTTGCTTGTTATCCAGTTCCCCCTGAGCCTTGCTTCGTGATCTGATCAAGCGTCTAGCCTTTTCAAGCAACTTTCGAGCGTCTCTCAGAACTCGTATTTTTCGGTAGCTTTCCACCCGAGCTGCATGCCTCTCTCTATCCGTCCTTGGACTCAAATGGAGGGTAATCCTTCTGGCCCTCCGGGCTCTCCGGTTCGGGTTCATCTCGGGGAGATGAGCTCTCTGGTTCGGATCCATCTCAGGGAAAAGAGCAAGCGACTGGGGGGTCGATAGCTGGGGTCTTGTAGCGAACGCCATTTTTATATTCACTTCAAAGAAGTTGTCAGCATGGATAATTTTTTATGTTGAGTATCGCAAGGCCATCGATTATACGTACCAAGATTAACTTCGCAGCTTATTCCTCGTAAATGGATCAATTGAAACGGGTGGTTTGATGCATTTGACGGAAAGACGGCTAAACCAGGCAGGAGGGAGACGGTATATATACACCCTTCCCTTCCCCTTTTGTGCTGATGTTGTGTTGGAGATCATTAAAAAAAAGTGCCGTCATTCAATATACATACAGTTAAGTTTTCTCGCAAGGTGAGCCAATAAGGTTTGCGACAGTAGTTTGCGCTGAAGCTTGTCTATCAGTAGTCTGGTTGCACGCTTATCAGATCGCAGTAAATTTGAACAGCCTCATAACGGCGAGAAGATTTAGATCGGCAGAGGTATATAGCTACTAGTCTGTATAGCTATACCTCCTTCGTTGGCGGGTCGTGCAACTAGACTAATAGCTACACTTCCACTGCATGCTGGTTTGATAATTGAGGGTAACGAGTGAAGCGACCAATGTTCAGTAGCTAGGTGAATTGAACTTTATTAGATAGGTGCCTTAACTGGGCATGAGAACAAGGCAGTCTGGTTATCATAGAGGTTGTATATTCGTTAAGTGTTGAGCGTGAAGCAATAGGATTCAGTCTGTCTACAGTCTGTCCACAGCCTGTCTACATGTCAGCAGAGAATGTAAGAAGTTTGGAACAGGGTTATCTTACGGCATATGAGTCAGATATAGTGCGGTCGCGCATTGTTTCAACAATGGCTGTGCCTTAGCACTCGTAGAGGTTGGATATTTGTTAAGTGTTGAGCGTGAGGCAAGAAGGTTCAGTTCTGTCTATGTCAGCAGAGCTAATGGGAGAACTTAAGAAGTGTGGAACAGGTTATCTTACGGAATACGATCCAGATAGAGTGCGATCGCAAGGTGTTTCATCAATGGCCGCATGGCCCAATGGTCAAGGCGCTTGACTACGATTAACAGTCGAAATCAAGAGATTCCAGGTTCGACTCCTGGTGTGGTCGCTTCCTTTTTGCGCTCTCCCATTTTTTTGAAAGTAAAAGAGACGTTAATTTATTGCCAAGAAAAAAAGGTTATAGTGCTCGCCACAGGTGTGTTCGCGTGCCCAGACCGATTTAATTTTTTGTGGGATTAAAGTGATGTGGCTGAAATAAAAGGAGTATTTGAGTACCTGTTACCATGGATGGAGTCGGTATCTAAGGAAAACCTTCTTCTTTTCATAACTGTATCTTAAGCCGGTTAACTGTATCTCTCCGAGAGCCCTGAAACTAGGAAGTCTGCAGAGACATCCCCATGTCGTACGTACCAAACGAAGAGAATGCTAGACTCGTATTAGATCACTGTCACGTGAATAGGATCAAGTGCATGATCATACCTCTGTTATTCTGGAGCCTTCGGATTGTTGAAAAAACCTGTCTATAGGCCCTTGACCTAGGTAATACCAGTACTGAAAGTCTGGTTGCTATTAGTCTGGTTGCGGTTGCTATAGCTAGTACTCCCTTGAGGGGCATGGTTTCCTTCATTTGGCCTCCGCCCCAGCCTATTCGTGCAGCCCCACATCAGATAAGAATGAAGCGGTATCCAGGCTCCCTGCTGGTGTCTTTCAGAGACAGCCCTATCAGGTGTCGTTTGTGGCATCTAGTGGCATCCAGTCTACCTCATCCTGAGAATGGGTAACTGCAGAAGGAATACACAAACAGGATTCTTTGAAAATGCAGATAGAAGAGGAGGGGGTGCCATATATGCACAGTGATAGTCTGGAGCACAGTATCCACGGTCTGCCTTGAGACGGGAGAGCTTAGTTCTTTGGAGGCTGTTGAGGGTTGTATGTAAAGGCAGGACACTGTGTGAAGAAGTAGTTTCGTAGGGCGGGACATCCAAACCAGGCTAGGACATCCACTGCCAGATTCACAAAGAGCAAAGGACAGATGTAGTCTAGCTTGGGAAAGATATAATCTACCCCTGTAATATTTTAGCAGCGTACTACATACCGATAGCCTAGGCCACGTTATTATCAGCAGCACTTATCAGTTATAGGATTGCTGACATAAATAATAACGATGAAATCTCGAGCCATGAGAGTCAGTAGCTGTAATATCATGCAGAGCCTCGCATTCGGAGGAGTGGATACAAGTATCAGGACCTGACTTACGAACGTCTGTGGTGATGCCAAACCATTAGAGCCTGACCCAAAACTAGGAGGATGATTGCAATTGGGGGGGGGATGCATCTTGCTTGTTCGTTGCTCATTCGATTAGTTTTTGAATTATATGTTTCGGAAGACATTTTGCAATTTATACGGTTTGAATACCCCCCCTCCCACCTCCAAAAGGGCACGATTTATCCGTGATATTGGACTCTGATTTGAGGTGAGATTTGAGGTGAGATTTGGGTATCAGGTTAGGGAGTCAGAGGCTTGTTATTTTTTGTTACTTGAAAGTGGAGATGACTTTGGGATGTGGGTGCGACTTGGGGCCTTATTCAGTACACAACAAATGCACTTTATAATTGGGAGGCCATCGTAGTTTTGAAGTAGGAGAAAAGTTCTAACTTCAAAATCCCAATTAGAACTATGAAGCCAGAGGTCATGAAGTATCTGACCGGATAGAGCTTTATTTGAATTACCCTACTATTTGTGTATCATGGTCTCTTGTGTCAAAGAACCCCCTGGTTTGATCTACCACATATTTCCATCTAGCTACGAATATCCCGTCCATCCTGTTCCCCATACATAGCCTCAAAGCCCGCATAGGTCTTTCACATCGTTCTCATCTCGCCGAAGCAATTTGACGCAATAGAAACCTAAGCAGCTCGTTTCCTTTCGCTGCCGCCTTTGGGTATACCTTATCTTCAGCGAAACTATACCTAGATAAAGCTCCAAGGTCCGGAAATCTTTCTAGATTCGTTCCGAGGGTAAGGTGGTCTCGGAAGTCATAGATATTAATAAAAGCACCATTCAGAACCTATGTACACACATCATTTTAGCTTAGCTCAACTGACTTATCCATTGAACGTTGAGCGAGAAGGAGTAAGTGCCCATGAATGAAACTTTCCCGTACCTTCTTGCACTGAGTTTTGCTCTTTGGCCGTAATCCATCAGCCGTTCTGAGATCCAAAATTCTACACATTCGCCTCCAGGCCGTAGAATCATCCTGCGCTCCAGTCCCCTCCTCGCCACCGTCATCAGATCCTGTGTCCCCCAGCCCACCGAGCATCGGTAACATAGTTCCACTCCGCTCCAGGTGCGAGAGAAGTTCATCCCCAGCAGCACGTGAGAATGCCAGCCGAGCTTTCCTAAAACGCCGTTTACCCATTTTCCACCCTCTCAGGGAAGATAAACGTTGGAATTCGCTTCTGCATGGTGCTGCAGGATTATATTTGAAATCCGGGTACTTCGCAAAAAACTCGTCCAATGGACCCCCGCCGTTCGGTGGTGTAAAAATAGTGGGGCCAGAGGATGGTGAGAAGATAGCGGGGCCAGAGGATGGTGTGAAAACAGTGGGGGCAGTGCTTACGATCGACCGAAAATCAGCAGCCCCTTCCTGACTGAGTTTGACCCCACCTAAATCTTCCTCGATTGACTCGACAGTTGCACTCGAAGCCTCCAAGCCATATCCCTGCTGGATAGCATCATCGTCATATAGGAATCTCAAAGCGTTCTCAAACTCAGCTCGCCTCTGGCGTTCCTTGCCTTGACCCAAACCTATGAATTTGCTGAGTCGATTGAACTCCAAGGTTGCAGCCCTAGCATCAGCGGTTGGGGTATAAGCAAAGGTTGGCCATGGGGCAAAAAAAAAGCTCATAAGATCATGCCCACGACCCTGTTTGACAAACTCCTCTGCGTGTTGAAATTGCTTCTCCCTCAAACGGTAACCTTTGCCCCCCACTATCCAACTCTTGAGTTCTGTCATCCGATCGAATTCCGAGCGCGGAGTTGCCCCCTCTTTCGTAGGATCATAATGAAAGTCTGGAAATTGTGAGAAAAACACACTCACGGGGTCCTTGGACAGGGGAATGTGATTTTGGCTGGAATCCTCTAGAGATAAACCCTGTACCATTTTCAAAATCTCATCGAACTCCTTGCGATTTTTGACATACTTCTTCCCAGTCCGACCCCATTTCTTTACTGCTACAAGCCTCTCAAACTCCGAAACGGGGGCAACATCAAGCTTCGTAGGGTCGTAGTCGAAATCTGCAAACTTCGAAAAGAAGACGCTGAAAGGTGACGAAACTCTATCGGTGGTGCCTTGATTGGTTGGCTCTGACCCAGACACTCCCGTCACCACCCCTAAGGCTTGCTGTAATTCTCCTTTCATTCTCCGATACCTCTTGCCTGCCACACTCCACTTCCTCAATACTGCCAGTCTTTCAAACTCAACCTTTGGATCAAACCCTTCCTGTCGTGGGTCATAAACAATCTCCGGGAACTGTGAAAAGAACTCCCAGGTGGCATCGACAGGCACCGTATTATACGTCTCTTTCCAAGTCAGAAGAAAACTCTCGCGTGCTTCAAGATAGGAGGGCGCGGGAAGCTTATTCCAACCCGGTGTTGATGCCCGCAAGCGCATAAACTCGGAAATTGGAGACTCCTGTGGCTTATAATCGAATGTGGGATAACGCCCAAAAAAAGAATCCATGATAGTTTTTATACTGGTCTTGGAAGAGGATATCGATACTGGTGTCAGAGATCCGATGCGGTGGATTTTGTTGAACCAAGTAGCCATAGATACCCCGACGTGTAGAGTGCCACGCGGTGTATTAAATAAGGACGAGTATCCTGGGCAAAAAGCCAGACAGTATGACTCTCACGTTATATTGATACCTATGTATCTATCAGCTGCATACCGCCTCAGACACAGAATTCCGCCTCATTTTCCAGCAGGTAGAGTACGTACATACCCGCGCAAAACTGCGGCCCCAGACGCATGTAGCTTTGCACAGCCGCCCGCGTTTCACACCACATAGCTGGCCATCTGTCACCAGCCACCAAGAGTTTGCGGTTTCTTACAGGCGGCTATGCACGTGATAAGGAAAAAGAAGGAAACGATTGGCGTGTGATCCTAGTCTCGTTGGTGTTCCATACCCATACGCATGTACGTAAATGAGGCGTTGCGGGCCTTCAATCCTTAAGTAGGGCTATGATGCTAAGGTACCTTGGGTAGCTGAGTGGGATCTATTCATTTCCTGTGCATCTGTCTGTCGTCCAAACTAGTCCCATGTTCTGAGACGAATAGATAGATCTGAGTACCGTACCGGTAGCATGCATGTAGATGATTGTGGATTTATTACGCTACGATAACTTTGTGGTATGCTACACAGAGTCCTATCCGCAGCGGATTACATAACCCGTAATCAAGAGTTAGATTTGTGCGCTTTAGTGATTGGGTAGCGACAGTAGCAGCGACCGGGTATCCGTAACTCAGTATCCGGGTGGCTGCGGAGGTTCGCTGTGCTACCGGAGTTACAAGACTGCCTACCAAGTGGCAATACCGCTATGTCAGAAGACACGTGAACTGAGTCCTGATCTCCATGCTGTGCTCAGGCTGTGCACTCCAGAAAGGCGCCCAGGCACGTTTGCGCTGAAACAAAATCTTTGGGGGCCCCCCACGCCGCTGAAAAACGCTAATCTCGAGCACCCGACGTTCGATGGTAATGTAGTAAGTAGACAGAATGCATAATTCCTACTTGGACAAACCTTAAAAATTGATAATCAACAATGGTAGCATCCTATCCGTGTTGACTAGGAGAAATAGGTTGCAAAAAATGGTACCCTTTTCCCCCCATTGGCATGTCACTCTACCAGAGCCTGGTGTAAAAATTCCTAAAACAATTGGGTTTGTGGTCGCTGAGATATGGGGCGAAGAAGTTCTGAAGGGTTTGGTCCACGCAATGGTCAGCCGTAACACCAAACGTAGTCCCACTTTACTTACCCCCTCCCCCCCGCACTCTATCATCGGGATGTTGAATCTGGATCAGGGGTGTTATGTCATGTTCCGAAGGAACGATCCAGCTGGCGTGACTGTTCTAGAATCTACTTTTGCCTTGAACCGCCCCGTGATAAAACCTTGCAAAGGGTATTAGGTCAGGTGGCAATCAGGTGATTGCCTGTCAAAATCCGATCACCGTAAACCTCCAGGGAGCGGAGAGGGGCAGGATTATCCACCGGGCGTTTGTTTGTCCAGAGATGCAGTCTCTCGTCATAGACTACCGTAGAGTGAGTTCAAACACGACCACTGAATTATTAAGAATAAAAATAAAAATTGTACATACTGAAGACGTAAAACCGTTCAATATAAAGTCGTAACTTATAAGACGATCCGCATCCTCGCTGGTATTTTCGTATGAGGCTGTGGTATTGCCACAATGTTCTATCAGGGCGTTCCCAAGACTAGTCTTGAACGCCACTACCGGATTTCCAGCAAAAAGATATTTATGCAATGTCCCAATGACCAATCCTAGATGTAATTACAAATTTCCCCCACGTTAAGTACCCAAATACTAAAAAAAGAATTCACTACACAAACTTATCCTGTTCCATGCTAATCCCGATCAAAATCTCCACCTATTCCTTGGCCCTAGCTCGTAGGGATCATCGCAGTAATCAGCCCACTCACTGCCCGGCCTGCTCACCAATATATCCATTTTATGGCCGTAGAAGGAGACAGCCGAACCAATGAACCCTATATCAATCATCCCTTCAAACGTCGTAGAATTGTGTTTATCCCACTCGATCCAGCCAGCCCCATGCTCAATCTCGCCTTCACCCGTTTCCCGTCCTCTATAGTCGAAATCTAGTCTGAGCTTGTTCGGTTCCGGTGTACCTGGATTTGGGTTACTCCGCCATTTCTTCGAGGGCACTGTCTTGGTCTCGGGGGTTTTACGTTTCTTCGGGATTGGGCCTGTGGCCAATGGACCCGGTGCTTCTTCACCATCGTCTTCCTTCTGCTCTTGGGCCATCTTGCTCTCAGCCCTTCCCTCCTTTTGCCTCTTTTCCTCCTCTATCTCATCATCTGTCCTTCGGCGAGAGGGCTTCACGCCAGCTGGCCGAAGCCTCATCAACCCCTCCAGCACAGCGAAATGAAACTCGGCAATCAAATTCCTCCTCGGATTGCCCACTTCCGGTATGATTCTCAGCGTCATTCCGTTCCCCTTCCTCACATCCGCGGGCCACTGACTCTCAATCTCCTCACACGTAATCAGGTACCTTCCTTGTATGGTCTTCATATTACACACTGATACCTCCTTCTCATCCAGCATCGACACAAACTCACGATGAGATTCCAATTGTTTCTGCTTCCTTTTCTCATCCTCCTCAGCTTGTTTCTCAAACAACGGTTCTGCAGCTGTTCCAGCCGCATCCCAGACCGCCATACGATTCCATCCAAGAGCTAGGACTTTATCGCTATCGGTTGGGCCGCACGCCCGGGTGTACAGGTAGTTACCTGGGCTGTACTTTCGGCCTCTGAAAAGAACCAATGCAGCCTCCTCAATATGCCATGCGAGCAGGGATGACAAGTTGTAAACGATGATCGGGTCTGGAGTCTTCGTGGAGTCGGGCGTGCCATCGAGGGCGAGAAAGTGCCGAGCGATAAACATCTTTGGGTCGACTATAGCAGCAATACCTGCCGTTGGGTGTTGTTTATCGAATTCTTCCTGTCGCTTGCGTGCAATGGCTTCGATTTGCACTTTGTCGAGTTCATCATACTTCTTCTTCAGGTTGCTTTCCAATTCCTTTATATGCTCTGTCGGTTCATTGCACTATTGTGTACTGTCAGCACCTGTAATTCTCGGCGTCGCCGATGTTGAATGTACCTACCTTCCCCGCCTTAATGCTCTCTACCAGTAGCTCCCTCAACTTCGGCAAGCTCATGCTCGACTTGAAATCAATCCCATACAACCTTAGTTGGCCAGTCAACTCCTTTTTCGTCATCTTCTGTCCTTGCTTACGTTTCATCTCGTGCGTATGCTTGTTCTCCTCAATCCACAGGTTCCTCAACTCCTCCAGTGGCTCTGTGCCAGTAATATCAACTCCATTATCCATCAACTTATTTACCAACATCCCCCTCCCCATTGTACTCGTGCTCCCCCCGGGTGTGGGCTCTTCCCCACTCAAGAAAAGTTCCCGAAGCACGGAAACCGTTAGCCGTTGTATCCTCTCGTAATTAAACCCGGAGGCGAAGCTATATGAGAATCCAGCTTCATGAACTGGGTTCATGTGATCTACCTCTGTTATTGTATGGGCCATTCTGCCGTCGCAAGAAGTACCCTGGGGGATGTTTGTGTTGAGTGTTTAGGTAGTCTGGTTAAGCTTTTCCCCCAGACTGTTGCGGCGGGTAAATGTCAGGGGACAACGCGATCCTTGCCCACTTGGCGTGCGATTGAAGGCTTGGCATTATAATTATAGCCTGGAGTAGTTAGGCACGAACGGGCCGGGCCGCATGACTTTTTGTCTGGGTTTTAACGTGATTGGTTGGTCCCCGCAGGTAGCATCGTTAATATAGGATTGGTTATGGGACCGAGATCAGTGTTCTGGCTACTCAAAGAATAACTACTTATGTAATTATGGATATCAAAATTGAGATCAGTATATATCGGTATATACCCACACAAACATCATCAGTACCAATTCATAATTGATCCTTATAAATGGATCTAAGAATCCAGGACGGGATATATATATATATATATGGTCTTGAAACCATTCCAATGAGACTGTTACCTTAGGCTTGTTACATCCATATATCTAGTCGGGTGGAAGGCCTCCGAGTGCGGAAATCCTTGCACGTGAAATGCTTAAATTTCCACGAATGAGGATCTCTTGGGAGCGTGGTATGTATATATTCTCTCCAAGCCGGACTAGATATTCTCGTGGGCTCAGTTTTCTCGTCCCTAGAATTTAATTCCTCATAAAAATGGCATTACTTTGTAGATATCACGATTGCTGCCACGGACCTCACCATGAAGCTGGCTTAGGAAGTATTCAGTCATCCAGGATGGCACAGTTGATACAGGGATGTGTCAGATTCGAGATCAATGCGTTACCAAGAACATACTCATACTCCCTACCTCCTGTTCTTAACACTTCGGTACTTCTTATGGTCTTCGGAGCGTACCCTGTCATTATGTATTTATATCCCCACTACCATGATCGACCCCAATTTTACTATAAGTAATCAGTGCCCTTTTTCTTGATCTCGTACCCAGACTACTGCCGCCATGCTGCCAAGACAAATAAATTTGTGCGCCAAAAAGGCCGGACGGACTCCCTACACTAAGTAGCGATATACCATGAAAAAAGAAACCCTGAAGAAAAACTGTATATACCCCACGTGGGGCTCGAACCCACAACCTCAAGATAGCACTTCATAGAAGTCTTGCGCGCTACCATTGCGCCAGCAGGGCGTGGCATATTGAGTCCTTCTTCCACGATAACTGAATCCCTAGTAGGTAGCTCATCATGATCTGAATAGGTAATTAGAAAGAGGATATAGGAGATGAGGGAGGATTGTAACCAAGCTCATTTTGACAGCCATATTGGTATGGGTGAGAGGCTTGGGTGGCCATGAGTCCAGGACCCAAACTGCTTCTGCACCACGCGCTTGCCCGCCATTGAATTGCGCTCCAGCTCAACAGTCTCGGTCAGGCTCTGGCTATGGTCATAGCTACACCTTTTACCTACTCAAGATCTGTTGGATTCAAATCTTAGTTACTTATCCACACAGCCATATTTTCTAACTTCTACTTACTCAGTAAGTAAGTAACCGAAGCTCACTACGAGAAGCTCATAAGTAGTTACCGGCAAACCTCTATAATCGCATCCCCTATAATAGCATAACTTCCCTACATACATAGGATTCCCAAGTCCTGAGACTATTCAATTAGAAGGTTTGCCTGTAGCAGTCTGGTTGAATACTCACTACTCATACGCCAAATCAAACGGGTCACAGCCGAGAAGCTCTCTACAGTTGCAATGTCTTCCAGTCACCCTGAAGGTTCTCACCTAGTCCCTATCAACTTTACCTTTACCCAAATGAAAGTGCTATTGGATCAGGTTCAACAGTTTTCCGATGCCGGTGGGAGGGCAATAGAAAACTTGCGTGACCAACTAATCGACTTCTTTAAGGATGCCCCCCGACAGCTCCTGACCCCAGTGAATTTCAGTCCATGAGCGAGGTCTGGCGCAAAGCTATTAACCACCAATATGCCGGGCCTGTTATAGCTCTTGCTCCTACAAACTTATGTATTTAGATGGACCAAACGGGTGTTGTGACCAGAGGCCTTTTGTTCTCCAAGATTGAAAGTGTGTGTTCTGGTCAGTACAGTAGTTATAAGGAAACACTGATCCTCCTCTATGAGGAGTTCTTTGGCGTCAAATTGTGTCCGGAGCCACTTGAAGATCCGGCAAGCTCAGCAGTCAGGCATCTTGGTGACCAGCAGCAGGTGCTTGAGGTGTATGGAATAGGACATACAACCCTATCTAGCTTACTAACACCGGCATATCTGTTCTGATAGATCTTAAACGAGACTGAATTTGCTGGCATCTGTTCGTTTTCATGCCTCCGGAAGAGAAGCACGTGCAAGACTAGCTTTTATCCTTATGGAGCACGGCCCTCCACAGGAGTGGTCGTGCCAACCAGACTAGAATACGGTATGTATACTACACACATGCAAACGTAGCTCTTATATAGTCTTAAGTCCCGCAATACAGCCTGAAGTCTTTTCCCCTTTCCTATTTAAATGTATGGTGGCTTGGTGCCAAGACACCGAGAGAAGGATTTTGTTCTGCTCCTCCGTATATTATAAGAGAAAGGGTCTTCATTCCTAGTTTATACGTCTTAGCTGGCGCTCCCAAATAATTACGCGACAAAAAGAGTCTTGGCACGAGATCAGTTTATACGATAAATAATAAAGCACGGAGTTATGCTTTCCATGCTCAAGCAGTGACTTAGTCTGGTTGCAGTGACTCAGTAAGTAACGCAACCACATATGTATGCATCAGTCACGAGGTCTGCTTGGCATGTTTTTGTGGGCCTTGGCGTCAGCACACGCACATTTGGTGACACGTTCCCCACTTTAGCCACTGTCAGCTGCCGAGACTGATGAGCCCCATACATTAACCAGGATACCATCCATTTTTGAATTTCTTTCTGTGTTGAAAATTCACACAACGTGTGCTTTGTAAGTCACGCTATTCAGTGTCTGAAATGCCCTAGTGGATCTCGGTATATCCAGACTAATCCCGGCAATAATTGTAGGATAGTGTCAGCGGCAATCCGAGATACGAACTCCTAGGCACTCCTATATCCAAGGCTATAGCTACATATCAACGCCTGAAAGCTCAATCTAGCTACTGGATACGAAGAGAAACGGAAAAAGACAACTAACGACATGGGTAATGTCGTCTCCCTGGAGAAATCCATTAGCCTTGCCTCTCGAGTGATTGATGAGAAGCTTAAATTGGCCAACGCTCTGGGCGATGAGAAGCTCCAATCTATACAGACAGTCGTAAACGACGCCGTGGAGCTGCTTTCGAAAGAAATGGACGGCAAAGTGCAGGCTGTGAACGAAGCCGTGAAGCTGGCTTCGAAAGAAATGGCCGGCAAAATGCAGGATGTGAACGAAGCCGTGAAGCTGGTTTCAAAAGAAATGGGTGAAAAAATGCAAACTGCAAACGTCCTTGCTATCGACGCTATGCTGCTTGGAACTTCGGAAATGGATAAGAAAATTTATTTGGTAAATGGGGTAGTTGACAGGCAAAGAGGGAAGCTGTTATCTTCGGCAATTGCATTCGGGTATTTCACCCTTTTGATGGCATATACCCTTTACTCTCGACCAAGCGGGGCCGGAGAGGAGAATTTGTTTGTTGCGGCACAGTTTGTAATCCTTGGAGTTTGGATGGCAGACTTAGTTTCGTTTATCGGGAGTGACACCAATCGAGACGGGTTCTACATTTTAGCATTGATGATGATGTTCGCAGGATTTGTTTTTTACCGGGGGAGGAATGGCAAGGGAAGTAAGCTTGAGGACAATTCGAGGCTGAAAAAAGAGGTTGTTGATCAATAGCCCAGAGCTTGAAGGAGCTCGAGGCCGAATAGTGGAAGAAGGCTTGGGGAAATTGCTATTATCGTTCCCTTTTACTGTTCTCCTGAGAGTATATCTTCATTAACAAGCAATGTCTAAACGGTATCTCAATGTAGTTAGCTCTGTGTTGTCCAAATATGCCAACAGCAGTACCAGTACCGCAAAAATTGAGAAGTAAGACCCCCTGTCTGCCCATACAAAAATCCGTTGTTACGGTGGAAAGACAGGGGGTCTTACTTCTCAATTTTTGCGGTATGGTACAATACCCAGCAACGAATCAGGAGCCAACACATGCACATACATCCTGCATGCGCATGCAACTACATAAGTTACACAGAGTTGCAACCAGGCTTTGGTTGTTTGTGTTCCCACTTCAGCTTCGTGGTTCCAAATTCACTCATATCTCAACTTTGCTTAAGATATAAGAGAGCTCTAAGCACTTCGGGTCTCTTTCTGTTAAAATTCACACAACGTGTGCTATGTAAGTCACGCTACTCAGGGTCTGAAACACCCAGGTGGATACCGAGACTAATTGTAGGATATAGTCAGCCGCAATCCAACATAAGATCTCCAAGGCTCTCCTGGGTCAGCCGTATCCAAAGCTATAGCTAAATATCGACGCAACCCTTGGCATTCAATCCAGCTACTGAATACGAAGAGAAACGGAAAGAGACGATCAACCGATATGGGTGGTGCCCTCTCCATTGAGCCAGCTGTTAGATTGGCGTCTCGGGAGATTGAAAAGAAGCTTAAAATAGCTATTGAGCTAGCCTCTCGAGAGATTGATGGAAAGCTTATATCGATCAACGCCCTGGCAGCTGAACTCATGAATCTCGCATCTGGTCATGGCGATGAGAAGCTCAAATTGGTAAATGCGGTAGTTGACAGGCAAAGAGTGAAACTGTTAGCGTCGGCCATTGTATTCGTGTATTTCACTCTTTTGATGGCATATACCCTTTACTCTCGACCAAACGGGGCCGGAGAGGAGAATTTGTTTGTTGCGGCACAGTTTGTAATACTCGGGGTTTGGATATTCGACTTGGTTTCATTTATTGGGAGTGACACCAATCGGGACGGGTTCTACTTTTTAGCTTTGATGATGATGTTCGCAGGATTTGTTTTTTGTCGGTGGAGGGATGACAAGAGAAGAAAAGTTGAAGACAATCGGCTGAGAAACGAGGTTATTGGTCTGTAGGTCAGAGCCAGAAAGAGCTCGAAGCTGAATGATGGCACACCACAGGTGTGGAAGAATACTTGGGACAAATTACTGTTATTATTCACGTTTACTGTTCTCTTGGGGTATATCATTGATAAGCAAGCAATGCCTAAACGGCATTTCAGTACTACATTGTTAGCCCTGTGCCACCCAAATCTGCCTGAGGTATATAACGTATAGTACCCAGAAACATAATTCAGGGTAAAATACGACTTCCAGGAGGTAATTATTAGCATCACGCTACAAGTAAACATAAAGAGGATCTAAAACAAATATACATTTATGGAAATGATTAACTCAATATATGGATTCGGCCATGTGTAATGAGATAGAATGGTTTTATGGAGACAGAAAGCAGCAGAAGACAGACTTCATCAATGGGAGGGAGATTCAGCCTAGTGACAGATTACCGAAGGGAAAGCTTGCTACGTCAGAGTAGTGGAGCAGGGGTAAATTGTATTCATTGAGGGGACAGGAGAAGCTGGCCATGGGGTTCCTGCTGTTCGTATCCTATGCAAATGGAGATGTATCTTACACCAATGATAAACTCAAGCCCGGCTGAATTTGTCGTGAATTATAGCGACCGATGGTTGATATATTTGACGTTGGAGCGTAGGCCTAAACCTAGTTCAAGTAACCAGCTACAGAGCATAGAGGTGTATACCCGGATAAGGGAAATAAGATGTGCACTTTCTAAGGACAATTAGAGTCCCAACATCTACATGTATGGCTCATGGGCGCATCGAGTGGCAATGAACATGATGTCTTCAGTTGTCAATACCTTCTTTCCATTGGGTTTCAGTCCGCATGAAGAGTTCAGCGGGAACAGGAACTATAGATGTGAAAAGTCTAGGAGAAATACATGGCTGGATATCGTGGTAGTCTATATTCTTGTCAAATATATGATAAAGGGAATAGAATATCGATTTTCGGCATACTCGCCCGGAACTGATCTTGAATCTACCTCAATGAAATATGTGTGCCAAGGGCCTAATTTCAATATACCATCGATCATCGACCATGAAATACTTGCAATTAATGTGGACTGTAGACCTACAAGCTGGGTGTTTCAAAATGTGCATTGGGTGATTCCAAGGTCTGAGTGGGACAAACGGAGACTTGAAGGTAATCAGACCATGTCATGTACTATACTTCGTAATTCTTGCCAGTAGTCTCCCTATCTAGGGTGCTTTCGTCAAATTGAATCCATAGGGCGTGAATATAACTGACCCGTCTGATAAAATGATACATGGACACTTACATATACGTCCACATACGTGAGGGAACCTGAAATCCACTATATACCTCTGAACATTCATATCAAATATACATATATACCAATCCTAACCCTGTGGTTCTCTGAATATGGGCCATACCAGCATC
>Ga0307511_10000943_pt1 | contig 30809 bp, 27 predicted proteins | sample 13_EM_MG_FD_200266 | JGI IMG/M metagenome (GOLD analysis project Ga0307511, IMG submission 200266) | Populus trichocarpa ectomycorrhiza microbial communities from riparian zone in the Pacific Northwest, United States - 13_EM | ecosystem: Host-associated > Plants > Roots > Unclassified | place... | reverse complement strand
CATCCGAACAATTAATTCACCTGCTTGCATCACATGCTCCACACGAAGTGGAAATCCACAATTCTCCAATATTGTATTGCATCGTACAACGGCCTTCTCAACCGTTGGAGTCAATAATTGTTGTTCGGAGTGTGCTTCAAATGTGGTTTTTCTCCATTCATTCTGCTCTACCGTATGCAATATGGAACCACAAATGCATCGAGGATTGACACGGTTCCAGCTCACACACGGTATCAGGTGCCTTTCGAATTGTATCTTCATGCTTACCTCGTGCTTTTTCATCTTCCCGAAACATAAATCGTCCTATGCTTTGTTTTTAGCTTGCGGTATGTATCCATTTGTTTCACAACAAACGCCTGCATGTGTATATGTAAGATTACGAGGTTATTGAGCGGAGGAATCTTGAGAGAGAGAAAGAGAAGTAGAAATGTATTCGTCAAGACTATGTAGAGATCGCTATAGTATGGATGCTATGGTTCTACTGCCTTGTCCCCTTTTTACTCGATAGGAAATTCCGCCTCTTTTATTCCCGAACGCTGAATTCCCAATTGCCTCCATTCGGACATTCTGTCTCATATCCCAATTCCTCCATCGGTCAGCCTACATATCCCGTGATCTATCTCCCTGGTCCTATGCACGTGAGAGTATATCCAACAGTATAGATAGTACTTACTTATAGTATACCACCTTTGGGCGGTACCAAGCGTACTGATAAATAATGAAGTACCGTTGGGAATCTGTCTGTTGATCTACTGGTTGCCCCGCAGAATTATTTCAACCCGGTGCCTGACTCTACCGGCAAACCAGGGGAAGTGTCTTCTTTGCCTCACGTTAGAGGTGTTCTTTGCATTTTTACGGTCTTTTCGCGACTGTCGTTGTTTGGCTCTAGTATCTGAAATCTCGGGATAAGCCTCGGGTTTCCGTTACACTTTTTATCTATTGTTTTCTTACTACAAGATTACGATAGATAAGATACACTTTTGCCCTACACACTGAATACGACACATAATTACGATAGATAAGATACACTTTTGCCTTACACACTGATACGACGTCAACTCCACGACTGAGAACTCATGACTTTCCTACCTACTTTCACCAGAGGTGGATTGCGCTTATTCCCCAGCAACAATCCGGGTGCGGGTGTACGTCCGATAATTTTTATACCTTAACCTATGGCAAACTTAACTATATGTTGGGAGGGGGAAAAACTAAATTCAAGTTAAACATCATGACATGGTTACAGAAAAGAATAAGCTGCACCATGCTTCGCTACGGAAATATTACAAAGCAGGGTTATACTTCAATGGAATATTGTTAACGATGCTACCTAATGTCATACATAAACAAAGATATATCATTATTATCACAAACAATCGATGACGGTTGAGAGACAATTATGAAGCGAGTCAAGTAGCCTGGCTCTTCCTTGATGGAAACGCCGGAGCACCTTGGTATGCAATCGGGCCTTCGTGGCCGTAGCGCACTTGGAGTCTTTGTACAAGAGGAGGGGAGGAGAGGCATGTAGGGGTCTTGGGGCTACAAGCGAAGGTCATAGAGATCTGAGGGTAAATATGTAGCACATGCTGCCCAGTTTTAGTTTACACTTTCTGGTGCCAATTTCTTTTCGTCTATCGAGCCGAGGGTTGACTATATAGCCTCTACGTCGTACAAGTAGTATACTCGGTTAGAATGCAGTGCATCCCATTCAGCCCAAATCTATTTTAGATTTTTTTTACATTTACTCAGTACTCATGTGAACCACCCATACCTTGCTAACCTTGCCGGACCGCATGTGCGCTCATATGAATCTTTATCTGAGGACTCTGTCCATGTATATGTGACTGTATTTTTCTTTATTTTTTGTTAATCATTACTCGTCTTGATATTATGTATACGATGGGGGCATCCTGGGGTGGTGACTCAGCTGGATTCTCCAACCGCTGGGCAGTGCCAGCCCCAATCTCCGATCTTAGTTACAAATTGTGAAACTAAATACAAAAGGAAAATGAGTAACCACCCTGTTTTTCAGTGCTACGTTCCCATTGCCACCCCAGACCTGATCTTTCTCTCTCAAAAATCCACATGCCTTGGTCCGTGGTGTGCTACGGCGGAGCGGGTGTGGATAGTTGTCTGATGCCTACCGGTGTCGCCTGACCAGCCGTACACATTAGTCTCCCTGCTACCGCTTCCAATTGCCTCCCTTCTCGTCACCGTCAATTCCATGGCGTCCCCTTACCCACATTAGCTTTTTAGGTTCTCCCGACATCACCTTCACCACTCCCTCCTCGATCCACAACATAAGTCTCCTTCTCTATAGACTCTCGCCAATTCCTCTCTCCCCTTGGCTGTTTCTCGCCACCGTTTTGAATCCTTCCTCCTACGCCATGTTGATGCCCAGCACCTGCGCTTCCGTCACAGTAGCCACCTCCGGTAAATATGCGCCATTATCCACCGACGCTATAGAATTGTGTCTGCATTGCCTTTCTCGTCCCCATCATGTGTACTTTGGTTCTGGGAGTCAGGGCGCAGTCGGTGGGGAACCAATGCTTAGTCGTTTCGGCCTTTGCATTGGGTTCCTCACTCATCGCAAGGCGCCGGAGATGGGGGTCAGAATGGGGGTCATGTCGTAGTTGCTCATGTTGTCTAATCCCATGAGTTCTATGTCTATTCGCGGTAGGGGCCCTGTGGAGGTTGCGGCCGGAGGGACTGGAATCTCATGAATAGTGATGACAGGGACTTCCGGTATGCCTGTGAGACCTTCGTTGCAAGAGTGATGAGGCTGGCGGTGGGGTGTCTGCCGTCGGTGCTTGCGAGGCTGCTTTTCGTTCCAAATTCCCTGACGAACGTCTTGCTGGAACAACGAATGGCCATTTCTGCTTGATCCGCGTGGTGACCTCTTCCGTATCCTGACAGCTGCTCTGTTTGTCTCGCAGTCGATGTTTGCACCGCCTTGGTGCCGCGAGGGGAGATTGTGGGGGATGTACTCGGCTGTCTCTGTCTCTGTGCCTGTATTTCCTGCTTCTTCTGGATATCACATCACTTCTCATCAGTCCAGATAACCTGATCACTGCTGATTAGATCAGATCAAGACAACGCTCAGTTCTCCTCTCCTCTCTTCTCTCTCTCTTGTGTAGCACCTCCTCCATTGGACTCACGGCTCACCACTATGTTCAACAAACACAAATATGGACTTGCTCCGCTAGCTCCGCTTGGCAAACCTTGTATATTCATAGGTTTTCGTTTTACAAGCAACCCTGCAGAGGCCAATCACCATCGCTTGGCGGGAACTCAATTACCAGGACACCTATGAACACCGCGGGATAGCCTACAACAAGTATATCTCCTCAGACCTTGCGGGAAGAACCATCGCCAGCCTTTCCCCCTCGATTGCAGCCTCTTGTCCTCTTCCACTTCCCTCTTCTTGTACGATCTCATGCAAACGCGCCGCCGTCATATACGATATTTCTGCAAGAACACCCACGCCCGAAGCTCAGAGAACGATAACCCCCACACCAACACATTCCACAACGGAATCGCTCAGGCAAGACAGACCGGCGAAACCCACCAGTAAAACCTGGGTGCAAGGTTCCGAGCACACGCCGCTCAACTGAGATTAGGGCGATACCAGTACGGCCATAGCAATATGCCCCCGTGCCTCGTTTCCGTCCCTTAGCGGAATTGTGCGATATTACACTGTGTCTTGTGCACGCTCGATGTGGGTTCGGTCAGGGTGGTACCTATATCCATGGACTGTAAAAGGTTCGTCGCTCGGTCCGAGGGCGCCCATTACCATGGAGGTGAGAGCCGATATCAATTGTGGTATGACCCCCACCACTTCCGTAGGCATTGGTCCCGTGGCTTGATCTTGTGGAACCACGTGGACCCGCAGTGGAAGTGCCTCAGCTCTTACCAACACCACCACCACCACCACCACCACCACCACCACCACAGGCCCCCGTCAGTAGCACCGCTACGCAAACTGCTCGACCGACTCCCCCGGCAAGACGGACATCCGCAGAGTCAAACACACCGACAACGGCACCCACGGATAGAGTCAGACAGGATGGAAGGGCTAGGGGAAGGGGAAAGACAAGGAGAAGAAATCTCCAGCAACAAGGGCGCGCGCTACGGCAGGACCCTCGGGACTAACACCTTGGTGAACTCCACGACAACTCCACGGGTCGCCGCACAGAGAGGGGGCGGCACACACGGAGCAAGCACGAACCTACCGCGCCAACTCAGTTATTTCTCCACATTAGTCCACTCGCGCCAGGGTTTTTGTGTTTCCACCAGTAGGCGACATTCATTGTTTTCGGATAACGGATAGCAGTACAGAAATTCTTCACTGAATACTACAAATAGCGGAGGGCGTAAATGGAGTTGATATATTCTACCGGAGCGGGTGGTCGGGGGAATGTTGCCTTGCTTTTTATGTCCTGTACGTAGATACCCGGCCGGGGGGTTGGATCATGGACACTGAGGTGGAAATACCGGTACGGGAATAATCAGAGGCGGACGTGGAGGCAGAGGGCCTGCTGATATCTCTATTTTCAGTACCCACCCATCTCCGACGAAACTGATGACAGGCCAGGTGGTTGGAAATCATTATTAAGGTCTAATTGCGGCTTGTTACGTTGGATCGAGAATTCCAAGCATTGGAGCCTATAGCCGATAAGAATAGCAGCGCGAATTCAGTGGGTACGAAAGGCTATTGAACATCACAGGCGCATGGCGTATCCGCTCCTATGTGGGTTGCGCTTATTCCCACTCGAAAACGTCAGTGGCAGATTGCACTTATACCCCACCCCGGTGGAGCATCAGATGATGCGAGCGTACCTCCTACAATTATTATATTTAATATATAGTAAATTACTATAAGGGGAATTGAATTAGGGTTAAACATCATGACGCGGTGCAAAAAAGAATCAGCCTTCGCTTAGGAAATATGTAGCTATGACATAATAGGGCTGTACTTCTATTTAATATTGTGAACGATGCCCCTCTGAGAGTCACACACAAACCAAGATATCTAATTATTTTCACAAATAAAAACATAACAAAGATACCGAAGGTACTCTCAACCCCTATAAACCAAGAAGCTGGGCGTGGGCTAATACGCATATGATCACAGCATTTAAGATCAGCTCGTCCGATCCTAAGATCGCCAATACCTTCTATAACTCAATACGCAACCCAAAATAAAGCACCAAGAACCTCCAGGCATATCTCTCATCATTAACCGATGTCTACCGCAGGCTCCGACCCCAAGCCTTCATCTCAGAGGCAAGAACGGTTTATGGCGATTCTGGGGATCTACCCTGCACTAGAATCAATTCTCTCTCACAGCCATCGCCCTGATATTATCAACCTGGCCAACACCTGTCGGAACGTCCGCTCGATCCTTGTGGACACGGTCGGTAAATTACGCAAGCCATTCCCGAGGTGTTCTGGTGACTTGATAACTTGCAGTATGTGCAAAAGGCGCGTGTGCGAGGACTGTGGACCGCAGGTAATAGAGCTAGAGAAGCAGGTTTCGGTAATGAGGGCGGAAGGGTATTTGCACGCCTTGGTGTGTGGAGGTGCAGCCGAATCAGTCGCGGCAATATCAAAGACTCTAAAATCGCGCTTGGCTTATGTGTGGGTGGAGCGCAAGTTGGAACGTAATCGATTTTGTCAAATGTGTCTTTCGGAGTGGAACCAGTTAAGGATAAGTTCTGGAGAGTCAACTAGGAGGCAGGAGTTGATGGGGCAGGTTGCAATGGATGTGGAGAGAGATATCAGTCGCATACAGCAGCGGCATGTACTAGCACTGGCGTACCTGGACGCACCACATATACCGCATACATGCCGATGTGCCGGGTTCAGCACAGGGTGTCCATACGACTCGCATATTGTGGGCATTAACAAGGTACCCGTGGAATCTGAATTGGTAGGACTCCTAACGGTGCCGAGGGCCTGGCAGTATGTGATCCCTTTGCAACCCGTCATTCCAGTGTACGTCATGGATACTTCAGCGCAAAGCGATCCGGCGTAGGGGGCTAAATTGGTATGAATGTTCTTGCAAGGTCAACCCTAGTTCTGCTATATTGGTTTTAATGTCGTACGTTTATAATTATATTATTGATCTTTTCTAAAGTCTGTACGTCGTTTGGACCTCATGTCATTTTGGAAGTTGTTGAGAGCTTTATGCTGGTCTCATTATGGTAACAAAATTTACGGTTGAGCTCCTTCTGTGTCACTCGGCTTTCTATTCCAGCATGTGAAAATTTCTCCTCAATCTATACCTTGCGGTAGGCTCCTCTGGTGGGATTTATTTCCAGGTGTAGAGAAAAGTTTCCCCAGCCCCTTCATAATACACCTTTGAAGTGCCCCAGTGCAACCCATCGAAAGTAAGAGCCTAAAAGAATGCGAACCAGCAAAAAAAAAACTGAAAATATGACAAATCAAATCTTGGTGAATCCTACCTAAAATATGAAAATATAAGCACCCCCAAGCCCGATATAAAAACACAGGTGGCCACAGTTATAAGAATAGCTAAGGGACATTCTGATCAATGACTCGCTGGTACCCTGGCATCGAGAGTGTCCGCTCAATGCTGATGTTCACGCTCGAGACTGAATGGCTAACGGGGCGCAATACGGGGTATCAGCCGAAATTCCGAGATGCATGGATTTTATTGTTAAAAGAGAGTATTATAATGCAAATACGCTTAAATAATAGCAAGAGTCATATTGTATACATAGAAGTTATCTGCAAGTGCTGCCCTGGGATAAACATCGATATAGGTGGTGGTGAGCAATGGCAGGTAGAATGTATGGACTAAAGATTATTGTGATGGAATTATGGCCTTAAATAACTTGTGGGGCTCCATATACGTTGTACGTGATGTATAATATATGTTCTGGGCCGCTCGCGGGCAATTAATATAATTACTCAATTTAGTTAATGTCAATTGACCAAAACGTTCTGCTACACTCAAAATTCCCTATAATATTGTTCTTGACCAACCCTATCCACATCATGTACCCTTCCTTTTGCTCAGTGGGAGATCCTGATTCGCCTTATGGAACTTGAAGTCAAAGAAGCTTGGGACAATCATAACATCTTTTGTCTACATCTTGTCGCACGATTCCTTTTTACACTAGAAAATCCTCATTGTTTTTTATAGTAATCACAGGATCTGGGTAATGCGCAAGGCGGTGGTTTCTTAATCCAGGTACTATACGCGGATTTCTGCCATACCTTCAATTCCTCGATTTTAAACTAAATTAAAGCTGTCTCTAGACTTATACAATAGGTAGGTATTGTTTTACATCGTTGTCGACAGGTGGGATGGCACAATGCTACAACAGACGTCATATTTTTTAGCCAAACCAAATAACAAATGGCTATTGGCAAACGCTATTACAAATCACAGCCTGAACGCCATCAATTGTTAACCAAGTATGGCATATTTGCTAACCTTTACCCAACTAAAGGCTTCTTACCAGCTGCCAACCTTATGTGCCTGGAGAATAATATTCCAGATGTTCTGACCGCTTGGTAAACTACAATTAGATTAGCCAATGCTGCATCTACAACTACTCGGGTTTCCGGTTGAAAAAATTCATTGCTGCCGATCCTGAATTGATTTATATACGAATGTATCAATAGACTATGACTGTGAGCCCTAGCTGAACGAACACAAATTGGACTGCTAGAGCAGAATCCGATCGACTTGTAAATAGATGAACCTATTACAGTCGCTGGGATGGGTATACTGTTATCAATTCTTTTTTTTTATTGGTAAACCAGTACTCGTAAACCTTTATCAATTCAAGTGCGTTATGCACCAAATCGAGGAATTATTTAAATTGCCCGTGAGCGGCACAGTGGGTATGCCGCCCGCGGGAGGCATGTGCTGCCCGCGGGCGGCCCAGAACATATATGTAGACCCAGTATCAGGACTAATACGTTACCTTCCTCAATAGCAGTCACGCCATCGTTGACATTACGTCCAATCGATATATAGGGTTAAAAAAAACAATTACCACGCTACACCCATAGTTGCAGAAGTTTGGAGATATCGCCAGTGTGGGAGTATACATAGATACCCAGAGAAAAACTTATATTGCAAGATCACTGCGAAGTCGCGGTCAGAATGCTGTCAATCTCTTTGCCAATGGGGTACCCCTTCGTATATCATACAAACAGCCGACAGTTTGATAGGGAATAAAACGGAAATTTCGGATGACCGAAAAAGGGGATGTCTCCGAATTGTAGAGTCTATAGGCAAGAGACAGTCCGTGGCTGTCCATAGCCACAATACCAAACGTATGCAACAGTCATGGGGCGTGTTTAACTCTGAACGAAATTTCGGCCGGCTAAATTAATTGTGTATTGCAAACGTAACGATTATATATCTATACATAGGCCTACTACGCTGGGGCAGCAGGCGAGGTGTATAACATACACGTATGATGTTTTATTTCTGACGTGAGGTAGGCATGCGCGTAAATGAGTTCCTATCGAATATATGTTGTGGAAATATATAGGCCTTTTCGGGGGAAATAGGTAGTAAAGTCGTCGGAGGCGGTAAAGGCGGTGACGGTGGTGAATGTGGTGAAGGTGATGCAGCTGGCGAACCCGGTGGATGATAATTATTGGGCGAAGGGGGTGATGGTGGTCACTGGGGTGACTCTGAGGAGTTACCCTAAACTCGCTAGTTCCGTTTTGATTTTGGTGGTGGAGGCCCTGCGGCGGCGAATGTGGTGGGGGTTGCGAACATCGTGAAGGCAGTGGAGGTTGGCGAGGTGGCAAATATGATATTGTAGGTGAAGTAGATGCAGTTGGTGAAGGAGGTGAAGGAGGTAAAGGGAGGTTGCCGTGGTGATCAGTTACCCTGAACCCGCTAGTATCATGTTTTTTTGGTGGCGGAGGCACTGCGGCGGCGAATGTGGAGGACGTTGCGAATATCGTGAAGATGTTGGAGACGGGTAACCTGGTGGTCCGGTTGGAGGGGGAGGTGGGGTTGATGAGGGTGGTGGGGGCGGCCGGGTCCGGCGTTGTGATCAATTACCCTGAACTTGCTAGTACCGTTATTATTTGAGTGATGCAGGGGGCATGCGATGGAGTTGGAACACGGAGTGAAGGAGAAGAGATGGTAGCGTGGTCGACTTGGTCTAGTTGGTGAAGTATGTAGAAATCCTTGTACACCGCTTATCTCGTTCGCCAGAGAATACGGACTGTATTAGTTATTTTATAATAGAAGTCACTTACTTCATACTGATGCGGAAAGTATAGAAATCTGCCTTCTTTATATACCTACCACTCACTCACCTATATGACAGAAGAAACCCTTATTTATCCAGCCCCTCAATACCCTGATCAATAGGAAGTCAAGATATCCTCCTAACCAATTGCCGTCCTAGTCATTCCCATGCAGCCGCATTTCCAGTGACCCCCGATCTTTTTGAATGCCTTAAGATGCCTTGCATTCTGTATCGTGCCGTAAATGCAGCAGGGGTCCCGGGCCTTCCCTATCTGATAAAGCCATTGTGTGGTGGGGTCCTTGTGTCTATACAGTTTGTTAGACCCCAGATGGAATTCAGATGTGAACATATGGGTTTCTGTTACAACAAGGTACTGGGACGGACAGGGACGGACGGGGGACGTCCTTCCAGGATATATGGAGGGATCGAGAGTGGTGCGTGGGGATGGCAGTCGTTCTATAGTAATTTTCTGTTATATGTTAAATGTTATATTTTATGTACGTAGGAGAGGGGCTGGCACAGCCCAGTGATGGGCCAATACAGCCGGATCTCCAGCCGAGGATGCATAGCCTCATAATATACTTAGTATCAATACGAGTACTGATTCATAAAAAAAAGATCTGAATTCCTTATATATTTGTTCCGTCACTCCTAACAAAATAAATGGTCAGGAGCTTTCTATGAATGAGTGGAAATCAAACAAAGGTGGAAACGGTCCTCGAGTAGGAAAAAGTAAAAGAAAAACATCAACATTCTCGGTTCGAGGTGGGGATGCGCTCAGCTATTCCAAGTTGATGACTATTCTCTGCTTGTGTATCCTCATCTGTCCCAAACGTTGGTGCGGAAGAGTTTCCTCCCCATGCGAAGGCCCTGGTTAAGGTTGATCCTTTCCTTCTATTCTCTTGTGTTCACCAGCGAATTCCGAGGGTTTGGGCTCCGGTTTCTATATTATCCTCTTCAATCCACTGGCGCATGTGACCGGGGATGTACTTTGTCGGGGGCGCGTGCAGGACCACTGCCTGTGCTTATCGTGCTGCTGTTGGTGCTGAAAGTGCGCTTTTGTCACGGCGCATATGCTCGAGGGACCGGACGCATTGGATCGGTCGATACGAAGGCTGAGTATGGATGGGCTCTCTTAGGTTGGGTGGCTTGCGCTGATAAGCATGCACGGGATCGAGGGCTGGATATTGGTTTCACGGGGTTATCTCATTGGCTACTTGGGAGGACGGAATCTCTATATAACTCTCCTGTATTCCCTGACTCTCCCCCTCACCTTCCCTGCCCACGCAACGTCTTGTATCTACTCTCAATGCATACGTTCCTTCTCATAGTCATGGACCACGAGCGCACCCTGGAACCTACTCCCTAGTCCACGAGCCCTTGCCCCGTTACACCTCCTCTCTTTATCTTGCGTATCCCTCCGTGATGGGATAGGGGAGATGGATACCGTTCCTCCTTTTCTTTGCACTTGGTGGATATCTGTGATCCCGTCGTTCTGGATGTCGGTGTCCCCGGTGTTATCGTCTGTACTGATGCTTCCGGCAGTGCGCGTGCTGGTGGGGGAGCTGGGAGTTTCATGGTCGTTTGTGTCGCTGCTTCTGCCCATGTGCCTGTCGGTGGGGAAGGTGTTTGGGTGACTGCATTGTTGACTTGGTTTTGCGGTGGTGGTGGCCTTTCTGCTAAATGGGCTTGCTATGCTATGGGGTCCTCGCACCCCTGGGCCATATCTGTGAGGATCTGGTGTTGGTCATTGAATTTAACCTCCGTCCAGTGTTGTCGGTATGTCATTTGTCATGGACCAATGCCCTGTAGACGTGGATTCCATGAGAGCGGAGAAGCAGAAGAGCCAAGATGAGGAGAAAAGCTTCAGAGGATGGGGAAGCGGTCGCGATACTTGTTTGCGGAGGTTTGTGCAGCTATTCTTGCTGTAGACGGCGGGGGCTATCTCGTGGTGCCGTCCATTTGTCTGTAGGTACTATATCGAGATCCGACCAAGCGCTCGCCCTGTCAAAGTTGTCGTCCTGGCTGTCGTCGGATCCGTTGTAGTCAATCACACACAGATAATTGTTCTCCAAGATAAGGTTGGCTAGCTTGGTAGATGGTTCCCTTGCAGTAACTATCTTGGGTAGTATCATGTTCACTTGGATCAACACAGAAGCCACCTTAACCCTGTAGCCGATACCGGTGAAGAAAAACATGTTTGCTTCAATGCTCGGGAATGCTGTAGCTAATTTTGATGCAAAGACAATAGTTAGTGGTGGGATTGAACAGCGCAATATATAAATGTAGATTGAAATTTTAGTTGCGAAACGTACCTTTGAGTTTGAGTGCAAGTTGAAACGGAGGAGAGGTGTTACTGAGTATCTATCTACATTCGCAATATGTTCATAAATATATACATTACCCACGACGCTGCTTTATTATATGGCCAGACTTCATTGACGAAAGTAACCGGTGTACCAGCGCTGGGGCGGAGAATTGCACGGACAGTTTCGATCCAACTGCAGTGCTCCAGGGCACAAACCGTATCGACCATATGCGTCCATGCACAAATAGGGAGAGCCATCGAGGTCTCGAACTCGTTTTTGTCTCATTTCCCTCATCCAGTGCAACAGGAGTTGTTGGTCTGTGAATATTCTGCCAAGCTCTTCATTTTGCTCATTGTACTTCCTCTCGTATTTCTTCCGCGGTTCTGTCTCAGGGTCGTATATGATACGATACTCATCTCGCTTTAACTGTATGCCCAGTAAGTCTTGCCGGCCGGTGCACAAGGCAATATCTTCCTGGACGTAACGGCAGGCAAAATAGGTGATTCTCTGACAGTAGATAATTTCTGTCCACATCCATCTCGCCATTTGCCATCTCGAGTGACCCCCTCTGGGCTCGGCAAACCGTGGTTGATGCTCGAAGCTCGCCCGAGTGAAGTTGCAAGCAGTTGACCAACCATCGACTATTTGCGGAGAAATATTGTTGAGCCCCCTGCATGAGAAAGAGTAACACCAGTACCCTGCTTGTAATTGTGTAGCATAGAAATCCGCATGTGCCCATGGTAACCCCTGTGCAGCTCGGACCTGGTCGTATTCAAAATGTATACTACATTTCTCTGCGTTTGGGTCCCCAAGACACTCTTTATAGGTCTGACATCGTTTTGCGAGAGCTACATCTGGGGCAATGCCAGGGCCCAATTCGATACAGGTGTGGTGACCACAGGTGGGGTGGATATGGTCCTTCCAGAGACACATGCTTGATTTTCGTTGTGCCGGTATTTGGAGATCCTCTCTGATTGTCAGGAGGCAAAACGGTACCTGAGGTAGAGGCAGGTATGCTGCAGGTTTGGATACGAGGAGATATTGCTCGGTATTTCTGGTTGCGCCTGTAGGTCGCGACTCGAACCCTTAAAGTACTACTTGATAGAGATGGGACTTGGTATGAAGGAGTGAAGCAGCTTGTTACTAACTAATGTTGCATCCTCATAATCCTCTCCCGGTCAGCATGCTGCCTTACCACAATTTACACAGTGCGTCATGTCGGACAGCCCTGAGAACACACACCAATCCTATAGAATGAGAATGCAAAGTAAACTATTATTCGCCATGCAGCTACTTGGTAACCGGTACCGTGGTTCCACGCCCTCGGTAAAACACATAAGCTTTTTTCATCCTCAAATTCACTGAGCACTTCATTGACCGTATTCGCCATTGTGTGGTCAAGCATCGTTTCGACCCGCAATACCTGCTTCATGTTACTTGAACAGGTGAGCCTCTGTCCGCGATTGAACTGTAACAGCAACTATATATCGAGCTTCAACTTACAATGCAGGTGGCCCGTGTTAATCACATCCCATTAGGTCAATGGTAAATATGCATTCCCGGACCCTTAATTTTCAATGGTCCTATCACCTCTACCGGAATGGATATTCTGCCTTATGGAAGTTCATCTATTAGGCTCTTAGGAGTGCTCATTGTGCATTGTAATTTCCTGTGAATATCTTGACAAACACGATGTATTCTGGGTAGATCTCGAAGACAGCGCCTGAGATTATTTGCTGATGTCGCTAGGTTATACAGTAGAGATTGCATCAAAATTGAGGCAGTACCGTTTCTAACATCCTCTTGTTTCATAATGCCGTCTGGGTGGAAAGATGCATGCCGTAGGTACTGGCAGTTAAGGAAGAAATAATGTATTAGGAAGTAGCCGCGAAGATGCTGAGATAGCTTTTGGCAAGACTGACGTACCGTAGATCAGAGTGCATTCTGAACCGCCAGTACCCACGGTATACCAGATGATGTACGAGGTAGTGCCCGATTTTCTTAGGCAGTTTCTTTGGTACTTTATGTCTGCGGTTGCCTATATCCTATGGCTTCACACAGCTGCTTGTCCGCCGTTGTAACATGCTATCTGACGAGCATAGGTTGGAGTAGTACCCACATCAGGAGCACCACACACCGGGTGCCAGAGTTAGTTTTGGCGCCGATCGTACTATGGATTGACATCCGGTTCGCATGCACCTAGGTGGGCACGCAACAATATCAACTTGTTCATTGGGATTTACCTTTCCATTTACCTTTGAATTAGTCTAGTCGCTCTGTGTTTGATAGCTCTGCATTGAACCAGACTACATTGCTGTGACATTCCCTATACGCGCTGTACGGTCATAGTACGCCGACACTGGGACCGAGATGGGCTGACCTACGTAGTAACGGACAAAGGCCCCTTCCGCAAATGGACGCACGATATCGGGAGAACAGCGACTTGGAAATGCAAGTGCACAGAAAAGTAAAATAGCGCCCACATACCAGCATGCAAAGGGGTTGGAAACGGCAAAGGACGAACGTAGGACGAGATTTGGAAGGACCCGGAGTGGTGCACGGAGGTGCCAGATTTCCTTTGTAGCCAGCCCTTAGACGCGGAAGTGTGAAAGGGGGAGTGGAACAGCACGGGGGGACATACATGTAGTTAAACTTACGCGAGCGCCTGAAAAGGCCCAACCGGAGGTACGTTTCCGTGCGAAATACCAGATAGTATCCATGCGAGCAATGGGTTGATTAAAAAAAATTAAATAATAGTACGGTCATACATTAATCCTGAACTCACAACAGATGCAGAGAATCGGCAAGGCACTCTCTTCACTCTATCTCACAACAATGTTCAGTTGTGAGAGACAGGTAAAGGTAACTCAGTACTCGTATGCTTAGTACTACTTGAAACTACTACACACCACTAGCAACTCCCAATGATTATTTAGCGTTTACACTTCCCCAGAACAAACAAACAATACCAGACATCACGCGCCGCAAGACGGAAACATTTGTGCCCTGGTGTAGGGCGTCCAATGCTCCCACCCGCCCACAACACAACGGTTACCCTTATTCCCACCATATGTTTCCGGACAATAGGGCTCCGCATGCCTCTGGAAAATCACTGGTCACCTTGCAAATATGTGCACATCTCAGTAGTGCTTGAGCCCTGTCAGAGGTACTCCTTGAAGCAGCACATAGTTGGTTCTAGGGAAGGGTTCGCAACTCCCGGCTGTTCAGATTCCGCACGAATTAGTTATGTCTCAATTCATTATGCTCTCTAGAGGGAAGTAAAGTTATAACTTTCAACCACACGGATTGCGAAGAAAAAAACTCAGGCGGACTCAATGTTGATTCTCTCCGATCCTCGACTACCGCTGCACAAGCCCCTCAGAGTTTTCAAATTAGTCTTAGTCCCAAGCTCTCCGACTTTGAGCCGGCACGAGAACACGGTTTTGGGAGCGTAGTCCAGTCGCGCTATTCAGGGTAAAGTTGGGTAAGGTTGGGTAAGGTTTTCATTTATTGTAGCTACGGAACAAACTAGGACCCTCTGAACTCAAAAAAGCCTCGGCTTGGGGCCAGCAGACACGAAAATCGCGGCTCTGTCAATAGACCAATCAGACTACTCCATTTTCTAGCACGATTATATTCTACGGTTAAATGCACCTAAGCTACATAGTGGGAATCAATTTGAGGATCGTAGTCTCAACACGTAGATGGCCGTCGCAGCTAGTTTCATCCAGTGTAAATATCTCGCGACCACCGGAGTTATACTACATAGCCAAACTAAATATTACGCTATGATACTCTCCTTGCATTTGGTATGGACTACTTATTTGTACTGGCTTGTAGAAAGTTAATTACGAGCCCGTTGTGCATATGAACGCACATCTAGGAACTTTAAGTATTTTAGCTCCAAAGGTAAAAAAGAATTTCTCGTATATTCATTCATATACGCCCTCGCGAGACCTCTGCCAAAAGTACGTACCAGCGGCAAGCATCCGATCAAGTTAGTATGTTCAAGGGGTTACTCCTCGACTAGACTCGTTATTACCATCCTCTGCGCGATAAAAGGTAAGCACTCCTCGCTACATACTAGATAGTTTGAGTGTTACGTGTATATATTAGCTCAGATAATGTTCAGTTACACTAATATGATTATCTGTGGCATACACAGTCTTGCTAGGGGTGCATCAAACATATGTGCGCTCCGGAAAGATAGCAAAAAGGATAATCCCAGGACTACAAAAACATCATTATCCCGTCGGAATTGATGGATTTAATCTTCTCGGCAAATATAAGTAACGACGTGTCCATATCCCTCTTTCTATTAGGGGAGCTAGGTTCACCACACGGAGCGACAGGACTGGTTACATTAACCCCAGAGCGCGATTACATCGGTCAGCTTACTTCCTGGTTGCTGTTGCGTTAGGGCAGGCTGTGGAAGAAACGAATAACATAAGAAATATTTTCCGTCCCAAGAAACCAAGGACAGCGACAGATACTGCTACCGCGCAATACGCGGGGGGGTTTACAATCAACCAGCTACCCCGCCACCACAACCCCCATAGTTACCAGTTTATAATCAAAAGACTCAAGTGTACATTCCGAATTCTGCGTTGAGGTGTGGAGAAATTAGCACCTGAGACCTGGTAAGTGGAATTATCAACCTCAGAACTGCTTTTGATGTCCTTTGCATCCAGTCATTGATTTATATTGTTTTTGGGGTATTCAGGTAGTTCAGGTTTAAATACGGCTTTACGCAATCCACTCTGCGCCATTCATGCATGAGCCCCAAAGCGCTGTCAACGACATTACCCTGAACTTTCTAGATGTTCCATGTCACGGTCTAGATTCACTAGTGTTGGTATAATTAGTCGTTACATGTTGTATTTCTAATTGATCTTATACCATCCTTCACCGGGATGCGGACCATCACCGGGAAGTGGATCAAAAACGGTGATTATGCAGTTTTGACGATTTCTAATCCAATATCCAACCATATTGGCTAAGATTTTGGGATTATTTTGTAGTCGTATGGTACTTTCTTAAAAAAATTATAGGAGTGCCCATGTGTATTACTACCCCAACTACCTGGGGGAGAGTAACGTGATCCACTAACTGGTGTGGCTGTAAAATATGTGAATAGACGAGGGCTGTGAGGGCTTTGGTTAGCAGAAATCATTGCACCCACTCAGTACTTGATGTCTGAGTATGCTGTGCATGTAATATGTCTGTATAGGGGTGCTGGTCGGCAGGGGTAGATTAAGCGGGGTCGCGGATCAGGTATTTCTTGTATTAACTCAATCAAACCAGCACCAAATCAATTTCTCGATAGCCTAACAGAATATACTGAGTGTGGAGAGTGCCTTGGTACCCTACCTTTGACATCTAACCAGAACTGAGTGAGGAAATATCCATAAGGGTAGCTTAAGGCAGGGTGGCGATTCAGTATTTCAGAGTGTAACTCGACTAAACTAGCTTCAAATCAAGCGGCTAATACGTCAAACGAATCTACAAACCGAGGCGAATGTTTTAAGTATCTTACATACAATTCCCGCCCAGAACTCAGTGAAACTAAGTCCTCAAGAGGAGGGTATGGGTAACGCTCAAATTCAGTATTCCTTCTTATAACTCAATCAAACCGAGTCCAAATTAAGCAAGCAGCATCTCAAAGTAATATATAGAGTGTGTAGAGTCTTATAGATACCCTACTCATCGTATGTGGTCAGAGCTGAATTAAGTTGTATTTTAGACGCACATTATGAAAAAGCATAGACAATAAAATAGGTCTGTCAAATGAAGGCGACATCAAATGTCCAATAGCCTGAAAGGATAGACTCCTGAATAGCAACTTTTTGAGGCTTCCACAGTGCCCATTTGGTATAAAGCAAGGTTGCTTGTGCTCATAGTCCTACTAGAAGGTTATGACAAATTCTAGGATATGGCAAGCGTGTGATATCAACAAAAGGTCAAATGGTATGTTCAGTAGCTTCATAGAATTCTCTCCACCTGTATATTCTGTTGGGCTATCGAGAAATTGATTTGGTGCTGGTTTGATTGAGTTACTACAAGAAATACCTGATCCACGACCCCGCTTAATCTACCCCTGCAGACAAGCACCCCTATACAGACATACTGCATACACAGCATACTCAGTGAGTGGGTGCAATGATTTCTGCTAACCAAAGCTTTCATAACCCTCGTCTATTCATATATTTTACAGCCACACCAGTTAGTGGATCCCGTTACTCTCCCCCAGATAGTTGGGGTAGTAATACACATGGGCACTCCTGTAATTTTTTAAAGAAAATACCATATGGCTACAAAATATTCCCAAAATCTGAGCCAATTTTGTTGGATATTGGATTAGAAGTCGTCAAAACTGCATAATCACCGTTTTTGATCCACTTCCCGGTGACGGTCCGCATCCCGGTGAAGGATGGTAAGGACTGCATTTACAGTTTAGAAGTGAAGCGAGCGACTTGCACACGGTGGTGGAACAAGCGGAAGAGGATAAATCAGAGGCGGAAGCGGGGTGTACTGGGATTTGTATATCATTCATGCTCGAAAATCTTGGTTTATGCGGATGTTGCATGTACTTGTGTTTCAATTACTTGCTCTAAAATTCCCATATTTGGTAATCACATAACGAGAGAGATCAATCCCATGAATATGCCTGCTGAGGGATTTGAAGCGTGCATTCCGAGACAGGCCAATAATTCTGCGTAGGCTGGGCTCCCAGGAACCATATGGTATTTGCAAATCAGGTGGATTACCGCTGCCGCTCTGCAAAATATACGTATGCCTGAAATAGACAAGCAATTGAAATACAAAGCATGAACCAGGTCAAGAACCCCTTAAATTACTTCCAGATTGTGGAGCGCAATTGCAAAGGGTACAGCAAAATACTACTAAAGCCCTGGAAAATATGGTCACGTCATATGAAAAGCGATATCAAAATTGTATTTTGACATAGGTGCTATAGTCACTGTGCTATGATCAGGCGGGACCAACATGGTACAGGTAATCAACGTTTATTTCTTCGCAAGCCGCATCTTTACTAAAATGGCTTATTAAATTAGGGATATTAGGGATATCCAACGTGTTTTTTTAGTTTTTTTTAAGAGTCTGTGCGATGGGCCCGGTGCCTCCTCTTCGACGTCCACGGAAAAACAGACAAGAACAAACAACGTACATCTGTGTGCCGCCAACGTAAAGGAAAACTGTGACTGACCAAATTACCACTTCCACTTCTCCGGTCGGCTCTGTCCTCTATTTAAATCATATTCTCTGTCCTCTATTTAAATCATATTCATCGATTGGATGCCAGCATCCCCGAATCTTCATCCATAACTGGCCATCCTGTGCATGAAAGGAAGCTGTTCGGTCAAGGAATATAACCACTGAACTGGTAGTTTTGTCTTTCCTCCTCTGCTCCCCTACAAGCCAGCGGGTTCCCATAATACCCCTGATTCCTGCCCTCCTTAAGTCCTGTGTTATGTCTGCCAAGGGTCGTTGGCAGTGTATTCCATGAACCACAAAGGCCCTATTGCCAGTATGCTCCTGGATGACAGCCTTTGCTTGTTTTTTGTGTTTGGGAGGCCGAGGTTCGCCTCCCTGTGTCGACTTTGTTTTTGGGGACTGTGGCGTTGGGTCCCAAACATCCCCTATCTCCTTTTCATACTCAGACAGGTCCTCATAAGCTGGGGACCCATCCACTTCCGCCATCACGGTAGCATCCTTGGGCATCTCGTTGGGTGGGCGTTGTACATCCGCCTTTCCCTTTTCTCCCTCATTCCTCCTCTGCCTTTCCACATCCGGTACCTTCTCTATTGGCTTGGATGACGCATCTGTCACATCTAGGGATGCTTGGGCGCCGACCTCGACCGTGACTGTCAATTTTGTTGATGCTTGCTTTGTGACTAGGGTCTTTGTTTGTTTCAGCTCCCTCCTCACCAAGAAAACCACTTCGTCTATCACCTTCGCCTCTTCCTCGTTCCTCTTCGCCTCTCCAAGCTTCTTCAACTTCTCCGACTTCGTCTTCGTTTTGGACTGAAGAGTTTTAATCCTATGGTCTTCTTTGACCCTGGATTCAAGTATCTCTAAATGGTCTTTGACGGCTCCAATCAATGTTTCCACTGGCCTTCCTCTTGAACACCCTATAGCACTTGCGAGGTAATTCGCTAGTCTCTCAAAATTTGCCTCTGCTTCAGTGTTCCCCCTGTCCTCCATTAACCGTTGGTTAGTGGTTTCCAGGATATTATTCCTCTTCCTCTCCCTTTCTAGCCTTTCCTTCAAATTCTCAACCTCGTCTTCTAGTTCGGGGACTCTGTCGGCATCATCCTGCATCGCTCTTAGCTGGTAGGATATGTTGTTTTTGCCTCTTCCCTCCTCTTCTTCGTCATAGTCCCCTAAGATCGTATCCATTAGGCTTGTCTCGTCTTCTGGGTTCGTGGCTCCTATGAGGGCTATCGTCTGGTGAAGGAGAAATTCCCCGATCTCTCTCCACTGCTCCGGAGATGCCCAATCCCCTACCCTTGGAGTCGCTTCTGGTCTGGCAACCTGCATTTTGGGTTCTGGGATGGTTGAGCTATTTGGGGCGTTGGTTAAGCCTGGTGGGGTGAGCTGGAGTTTGGCCTTGCCTGCTTTCTGGCCGTTTCGCTTCCCCGGAATCGGCATAGTGATTGCTGCCTTACGTGATTGCTCTGACAACGGGCGTTGCAACGTGCCGCTTTTGTACTCTTTCATATCAGTTGCAGCGTCGGAAATCTTTGACAGATATCGCTCGGGCAAACTCAACAGCAATGGGGTCTTGACCCTTGGGGGGATTTTGTGGCTCTCGGGTATTTCTGGCGAGTATTAGATATTCTTGCTCAGCTCACCCTACGTCGAATGTTGTAAGTTCCAACGTCCGAAATCCGCTGGTTGTCGAGACTGGCTAGTCCTGCACGGTGTTGCTGGTGGTAATCGTGAGATATGCCTATATATCTAAACTCTAAAGATCTTCGATATTTACAATTTTGATTCTGATGACAACGGGCATTGTATCCCAAGATATTACGCTTTTAGAAGCTGTCCCCCACACTGGCTTAGTTTGTATCTGGAGGTTTGTTCAAATGCCAGCGGTCTATGTATATTGAAAGGAAATAATGTCTTGACAGAATTCCCGTGTCAAATGTGGTTTCCACTTTAGGACCCGATGCCACCTGTCTCGGTATTACCACTGAGTAGTAACTTCCGGTGTAGGTAGGGTTAGTATTTAGTATAGTTAGGTAGGGTACGGACGTGACCAAACAGGGACGGACTAGTGCCCGTCCTCTGGATTAGTGGCTAAATTCCTGGAGCCTCAATCGCGCTAAACTTTCCACGTCCGAGACACTTTCTGGCCCGAGTTATATATGGAGGCGACTGAGTTAGACTCTAGGCTAGCGAGACATATGTTACGAAGCTGAGTAGAGTGCCTAGAGACAACAAAAAGCTTCTTGAGAACGGAGGATGGTGAGGATTGACGGAATTGGCCAATTCTGGTCGGTGGACATCAACAACTTCCATAATAGCGGGTGAGCGTGCGGCAGACTAAGAACCGAATAAGCGCGTAAGGGCAGAGTGGTTGGGTTCAAAGGGTGTCACTGCGAAGGCCGAGAGCAATTGAAAGTGGAAGTTCAGGGTAATAACAGAAGCGCAAGGCTGAGACGAATATTCAGTACTTAAAGAGCTACTGTATTTAAGCTACCCTCCTCAGGTAATTAACTTACGGGTCATCCAAAGATGATGCCATGCCGGCTGGGCCGTTCGGGTCACTTGATCGCACGTAGATAAGAGACTGGGTACGGGAACAGCGAGGGTAATTCAGTGATTGTGTACATTTCTTTCCGCACCCCAAATTCAAATCCCCCCAAAAAAGAAAAAGCAAGTTAAAAAGGTCAACAAACATTTACATCAAAATTTTTCTTTTTTTTAACAAACCATCAGCGCAGTCCTCCATTGTCATCTCAGCTCGTTTAACATTCTCCTTAGAATCACAAACGACGTCTACTCGGATGTAGCAGTGGCAAGTGGGGGGGTAGGGACCAAGTTAAAAGTTGAACCTTCTGTATTCACACGGGGGGCTACGGTAATCTCAGGAGTACCGGTTGAATCGACGGTGGACGTTTTGCCAATGGCGGAAGTGAACACCTCCACAAAGCTGGGCATAGACTTTGTGAGTTGTGCAGAAGGTGTTTTTTCTAGCGCCGTGGTATCCTTGAAGTCGTCGTAGACATACCCCATCCACTCGCAGTGGCAAAATTGGCCAGGCTCGGCGACATATCCATTCCACAGATCACACCTCTCTTTGATCCTGTAATGGCTATCCATTCATAGGAACATTAGTCATACGCTAGGTTTTTTATAGAAGTTGATATTTAACTTACAATATGATATGAAACCTATAATTCCCGGCTAACATGAAATAAGCGTCAACAGTCGTCATGCACGTGGTGGGAGCAAGCTCCCCGGAGGATGTCATCTCCCAGTCGGTGATATTAAAACTATACATGCCATCAGGAGTCTTGGGGGGGTACAAATGTTTGTTGTTGAGCACTCCAAGGTCGGTTTGAATTTTGTATCCCACTGAATCCTTAATAATATTGAATTTGTATTCATAAGGGTTATCGCATCGATCTATAGCCTGAGGATTAGGGGCACAGATACCCGCCTCGACATCAATAGGTTCATCAATCTCCCAAGGGCCAGTTTCCAACGGATAGGTAGTGTAAGTTGGTGTTGGGAATGCGTAAAGTGGGGTAGATAGCTTCCTGTTCGATTGAATTAGGTAAGTTGAGGGGTGATCCGGGGTTCAAAGCAGAGAAATAGAAGGGACCTACTCCATAGGATCGAGAGCTGCGTGGTCTGCATGATCCCTTTTGCTCTTTTGGACACCGATGATGGCCCCCACGGTAATTACCGTAATGACAACGGTGGCAGTGACCAGCAAGATAGACATTGTTTTCGGTTTTAGCCGAAGACTATGGCCCTGAGGAGGCACCCTTGTGATACGCTCAAGATTTTGTGACGCCTGCATTTCTTCATTGATATAGAAGTATTTGGTAGCAGGTTGGCCCTTAGGGGAATAGGTGCTAGGCGAGCTATCGCCAGACTCGTGCCTCTGGCTTGGCGTGGCATCGCGTCCCTGGCTTGATGTGGCATCGCGCCCCTGGCTTGATGTGGCATCGTGCCTCTCGCTTGATGTGCCGCCGAGCCCGCTTATCTCAGGCTTAGGTGGATCTAATGTCGCTTCCGAATCCAAGCCACGAGATAATGGAGAAATCGAAATTTCACGATCACAGGTGCTGGCTAAGTTATTGGCCGAACTCTTATCCTAAGAGATACCACAAATTAGCAACCTCCAGTACTCGGACAACAATCCTGGGCGAAGGCAAATATATAACATTCTTATGGAGCTCAGGGAAGAAGACACAAGCTTCTCTGATACTCACATTATCAAACCTGAACAAACGTAGTTGGGTTACTGCATCGATTGCTCTGAGATTTTCCAACTCCTCAGGCGATATCACATATTGGGAGGAAATATCGGAGACCTGGGACGAAGGTTCGAATTCGGGATTTTCAGATTTCCTCTCAGCCAGGCCAGTCTCGAGCTGGGAGGTGGGAACCGTGGAAGCCTCCACCTTGGGCAAATCAGTTTGGGAATTATTTGTAGTCTCGGACGAACTGTCGACTGCCGAAGACATATTTGGTACTCGAGGCACTTGGCAAGTGCTAACCTAGCAGGTTTGAAAAGACTGGTCTTTGTGCAAAGGCGCTGTTTAAGAGCAGTGAAGAGGTGTGGAGTTTGCCTGATATGAGAAGTGCAGGGCCGCAGTGGAAGTTTCGACACGAAGAGGATGAAGATAGTCTGATTGGATAAAGCTCGGGAGAGAGGACTCGCGCGCACGGAGTAGAGGTGACGTACCAAAGTTTGCCTCCATGACTAATCCAGTCCGGGAACCCCCTGGGATAGTGTGATCAGAAATCCATTACAACTATATAAAAAACCCACCACTCGTATGCGGTCCAAACCGCAACATGACGACCGACAGAACGATCGCTTGGTCGGAAGCCAAAAACAGAGCAGCTACAGGCAATCGGACCGCGCCACGAGATAGCCCGCGCCGCCCACAACAAGGATACCTACAGGGCCCGGGAATAACCATCACTTGCAGCTTTCCTCGTCCTGTTAGTTCCTCTTCTTCCTCGATCTCATTCAGATCCACCCCGACAGGGTATTGGTTCACGACGCCCAACTGCCTCCCCAAGTGCAACCACTGACGCAAGAGATAACTCTCACACTAGTGAGTGGCAACCGAGTCACCCATTGACAATCAATCACAGACAAGATGGCCCCCACACCACAGAAAATCGCTAGCAGATGATCATGCCAGCCAAAGGAAAAATTCAAGAATAACACCGGAAATGAGGATAGGTGGAAGCCGCCGACATCCCAAGGGCCGCGTGGTGCCTACCTCAACTACCGATGCTCACAAAACACGCCGCAATCAATTACCATGAGTCCTTTATAGACAATGCACATGTGTACGAGGATTCCTGACAGAAAAGCAAGCCAAACTTAGTCTGAAGGGTCTGGTAGCGAGACTAGCCGAACTGGTTCGATTTCGAGACCTGATAGGGAAGGCAGAATTTAGCGCAAGAGAATCGAAGGATGAGATACGACAACAAGATCAGATAGCAAGGTTGAAACCAGGGTCAACACCACCGCCACCAGGATACACTGAGGATAGCGGGAGTCGCGAGGAAAGTATCACAAGGGGGTATATTTACGGGAATTAGCAACGGTGATGGATGCAGAGATACTAGGGATAGCAATAGCGTTGAAGGAGGAATATCGGATACCAGCCTCTGACAGCCAAGTGGCGATAACACGATGAGCGAATCATGCGGCGAAATAGCAAGCGAGCTCATGGGTGGACGAACGCGTAGTGAAAGCAATGGCGGGAGAGAGGGAAGTGATGCGGGTGACAATGCATAGCGGAGTGGATGGAAACGAAAAAGCGGACGTGAGGGCCAAGTTGGCAGCGATGGTAGGCAAGCTAATGTCAAAGCCCAGCATAGCGCCACCGGCGGGTATTAGAGAAAAGTACGCTCTACATACGAAAAGCATACACAACAAATGGGGACGGGACGCATTGGGGGGGCTCATACACATAAACACGGACCGGGGACCCAGATTTGGGGAGACCAGATCCTTGCTGCGGATGCGGCGGGGCCCAGAACGAAGCACACCTCCTCGCCTCGGGGTGCGTGGGCAACGGCATAAAGGGGAAGTGGGAGGACGTCTGGACGGACCCTGAGTTGCGAGGAACCAGGAAATCACACATTTTCTGTTATCTCAGTACGGGGGTGGGGGGGGAGACCTGTTTTCAGAATCATGTTAATTAGGAGACGGCACGGCTCAGAGGTCGGACAAGCAATCACATTACTTTTAGGGAACGTAAAATTTGTTAGATCTAATCCAAATCACGAGGTCGGATTTGTGAGAACTGGGCTCGGAGCTGGAGGGACACAATAGGCGTTTGATTCAGTTGAGCCACTCTAGAAGTTAAAATAATGTACTGTTTTCATGTTTATATTATTATTTATAGTGAATTATTTATAATTTACTACATAAATGGTGGAACGCACCCGAGTCTATGTAAAAAATATGATTAAAAAAATTAAAAAAACCAAACCACACCACAGTTACCCTGAACTTGCTTGGTGCATCCGGTGGCTTCTTCCTTATGTCCCGCGGTTATAACCCTCCTTGTTTTAGGTTGCCTATTTTATTCCTGTATTCATTTGATAGCTTATCCAACGTCAGGTTATGTGTTGTTGCTTCCGTTGCTTCCGCTATCCTTGCGCTATCACTGGCTGGTATTTACATCCCTATACAACTGTATCCCTGCCAAATTCACTCCGTTTTGCCTTCGTTCTCGCTTCACCATAGCCCGACGCTAGACTTAAGCCTGAGTAACGACTACAATCAATCAATTTACCAACCAATCCTTCGTTTTCGCTCTTAATATAAGCAAGCCTTCACCACATCGTCGGGAAGGGAGTTTACGAGTAGGGACAAAGAGGAGGGCCGGGAGAGGGCGTGGCGGCGGAGAGTTCGCGTATTTGTTTGGAGGGCCAGCAGGCGCGGCGGCGGAGGATCTTTGGGGAGGACAGAAGGGGGGGGCGTGGCGCAGGTGGGATTATTTTATTACGAGTCTTCTTTGTGTAGATAATGAGAGGAGGACCGGAGAAGAAGAGGGCGGAGGCGGAGGGTGAGGGTGTGCGTTTTGTATTTACTTGATTTATGCCCGCACAGGTCCCCCAGATTAACTTGGGTCACCCTGAAATCTACCGGGCTTCCGGTGGGCTCGTCATATCCCTCTTACAGGGACGCATATGAGTAATGAGTTTTTAATAAAAAAATTTAAAAAAATATTTCACCACATCGTCCACTATTACCTAGTGTACCCTGACTTTACTGCATCGTTCGTATATTACCATCTAAGCACTCTGCTCTGTATATTGCATTCAGACCTGTATAGCCTACTGCGATGCCTATTCAACCAATCCGCTGCCTATCAAGTATCCCCATATACTTTGTTAACTATGAACAATGGTAATCTACACAAGATGTATCTAAATGTGTGCAACGATATTTGGGAACGAGGAGAGAGAGAGACATCGTGGAAGACTTGAGTCTACTACGTGGAGAATAGTAATATGGAAACGTCCTTGATTCTTCTAGTAATATTGGAAATAGGTGTAGTTAAATACATGATGAGCCGACAAGTATGTAAGCGAACCAATACACTAATGATAGAGGAACACAGTAATAGTGGTGCTATGCGACACGCAATGCGGACTAAATTGCTTCCAAAGGTTCATGTGGCAAACAACACCTGAAACCACATGTTACGACAAGATGGAGAGAGATAGAGAGAGGAACGCCATGGTACCGCCATGCAATGGGCAAATCGTATAACCCCTTCTAACCAAACGCTCGAGTTGGAAATAAAGGACACTCAAGAACATTTAAATTTGATCACAGTACTGCGAACGTACTAGCAACCGTGAATATACAGCTAGCGGGGAAGGTAACAGATTCAAGGTTAGCCTAATCACAGGGTTAACAGGCTTATATAAACAGCTCACATGGCACCAGTACAACCTACCGTACACAGACACATAGAAGGCACACGGAGGTTGGCTACGAAGTCAGTATACATACACCCAGACCACGAAACAGATGACCAGAAAATATACACAGATTAAACCTCAACTCACAGTCAGACTTGAGGAAAATCTATATGTGTATTGAAGAGCGATGATGATGAAAGGAAATCTAGCTGATCGACAGAAACTTATAACCCCTCTTATCACTTGCAAACCAGATTACTCCATCAAGCGTTGCCACCGTTCCTTTTAGGTCCAATCTAATTTATACTACGTCAGTTTCACCTCCATGTTGGCTAGGTATGTGCTTATCGAGAAAATGCAAGATGCCCATCTCAATCATCAATACAGATATCCCTTCCTGCATCGACATCACCCTTTGTGACCCTTATCGTAGAGGAAATGCAAGACACCCATCTCCGTCACCCCACATTCGGATCTCACTTGTCGATACGGATATCTTTTCCTCCATCAACATCACCCTCTATAACCCTTCTTGTAACGATCCCATTCTTCTATCTTTGCAACGCGTTCATCCCCAAAACTCCCCTCTCTTGGGGCAAACACATTCAACAGTTTAAAAGCATAAAATCCAATCAATTTCTCAGGCTTAAGATCCTTATATCGCCAGAAACTACCGATGTAGCTATTCTAATTACCTTATAATTCCCATCCTTTTTGTATATGATTCCATTTGTATATAATTGCATTGCCACACATTTCTTTCACCTTAAATCTGCGGCTAAGCACTAGAAATCCTAGTTGTGGTGCAGAATGTCGGGGAACAGCAGCTGACACGATATTCCTCCTGCTCTTGCAAAACTCTTTCCCTTTTAAGTTCTCCCCCCTCCTCCAGTTGCGCTAATGGAAGATCATAATGTAATCCCTCCAAAGATTCCCCGCCAGTACACTCTTTGACGAGTCTTTCCAACCGTGTTTTTCATATTGCTCCCGAGTTCGTTTCGTCCATAAGGTGCAAACGAAAATGGAAACTGATGTATAGTTGCGATGGGGTGAACCCGTAATCCAACTGGCTTTGGGTTTGTGATTGGGGCGTTAAACAATGTGGATCCCATAAGTCTTAACAAGCCCAGTAAATCGCCTTTCACAAATGGGAGCCGATATCCACATATAATGCTAATGGCTATTCGAAAACGGTTGCTAATTTCTTCGGAAATTCGACGACGGAAGCTCATGTATTTCGGCGTAAGGTCTTCGGGACCAGGAAGTAGTCCACAACCAAGAGAAACCAGCGGCATCACTTTTACTCTTTTGCGTAATAGGTCCGAGGAGCTCCATGCCCATCAAGTCCATTGCTTGAAGGGATTGAAAAGGCTTTACCTATGCAGGATCATGGAGTGGTCCTAGTCGTTGACAAGATTCGCACCCTTGGCACCATATGGCCATATCCCTCATCGGCTCTGGCCATTAATATCGCTCGAGTATTTTCCTCCCAATAATCCCCTGAGAACAATGTCCGTGATTATAAAGAAACCAATGCAAGGCTTTGCCAACCTTTGCGGGAAGGATAGATCTAGCCATATCTCCGTTGACTCCTTGGTACATCAGCGCGTTGGCCTATCCTGCTCGCCGGGGCCGTATTTACAGGCCTCCTTATGGATTCATCTGTTGTCCAACCGCGGGTTCGAACTTTCCCGCGTAGGAAGTAGCAACTATGCTACTTCGCCGTACCAATCGCTTTGGAGCCCATTTTTCCCATTGTGATATATTGCCGGCATCCTGATCCTCAGGGACCTTCCTCTCGCTCTGTCCTTCATCAACCCTTTTCCTCACGTCCTCGTCCTAACGGACCTTCTTCTCTAGCTGAGGCTGGAAGTATCTTGCTAATTGGTCTACATCCTCATTTTCTTCCATCGATATTTTCCATAACTTAAGTCTGATACCCTGTCCTCTCCGGAGGCATAAGATTTAGTAATTTATATCAGCAGACATTGTTGCGTTTTGGACCCCCCTTGTAACCTGTGTGTTTTCACTTGCTGATCCAAATGTGTTAACCCCAAGCATGAGTACTCCGAATCCGACCAAATAATCAACACTGGTATTCTATTTTTGTGAGCCAATTTACCACCAATATGTGTAGCTTGTGACATGGCGTATAATTCTGCTGTTTGGTGTGCCTGTGGCAATTGAGGGGTTCCTATTCTACCGTAATTTTCACACGGAAGTCAATCGCTTCCAGTGAAGTTTCCGTCAAAGGTCCTAGGCCGCCTAAAGCCAATCAGGCTTATGGACTGGGAAAAAAGGAAGAAGAAAACTGTATTTTCTCGATGCTCCTCTCCACAAAAACGCCAATAGTTGCTCTAGCGTTGGTTCCTCCGTAGTCCGTACATGATCCATCACACTTTATCAGTAACTCTTCCCCGGGATCACCATGCCGATATTTCTATTACACTCTATCTGGACTTGATAGTTTCGTTGGAACAACGGGGTTTGGTTGATATTTCTGTCTTTGGAGATCTGCTCTATTTCTCTTTGTTCACCGTCCTCAACCTCATGGACCTTATCCTCTTCAATTCGTTGAACGTCCTCACCCCCAGGAACCTTCTTCTCTTCTATTCGCTCAACTCCTTTATGTGTAACTTCTAGTATTCCAACATCCTCCCAGTCCTCAAGCCGAGTCCATTGTTATGATTTGTGTTCATATGGCATTCGAGATTGTCTATCGGCTATTCCCATATCCTTGGTTTTTGCATGTCCTGGGGAAATATCGCAGTCTGCCATTCGAGCTCTGCATCCTGCTATCGTCCTCGGCTGTCGTCCTTCTTCAAGATTGAGCTTAGTGCCGAAATATCTGTGGACTGTAAGACTAAAAATCGGACTTCCTATTATGATCTCAAACTAGTAGGTCACTCTGTTCAATTTCGAGATATCAAGTCTCTGCATCGTTGAATAATTCAGCAATAAATCGAATATCCTTTTCTTGTCCTTTCGGGGAACCTCGTCCGGCCAACTCCAATTGCCTTTCATTTATCTCTCTTAGTTGAAAGAATGACTTGTCCAAATCCGTCTTTTGCAGCACATACCGACAAATAAAACCTTCTAATTGGTAAATTTCCCACGCCCACATTTTCTTCAATTGCTCTCATAACAAACTCGAAGCTGTGCCTTTCCCTAATCGAATCCATTAACTTGACTTTTCTTCTTGGCTTCCTTCCCCTTAATATGGCTTCGTTTGAGATTCTTGCATACTGTGTTCGTCCCGGTATCAAAGACTTCAGAAAATCATCGACCTCCTTCCCTGTTTTGGAATTGGAAATTGGCTGATATTATTTCTCTGCTTCGAGGAGGCGAGGAGGCCTTCATGACATACACCACCCCTTGCAACGCTCGATGTATGCATTCCCAATGGTTCAATATCTGACACGAAGAATTGCGACTTTTGTGGTTTCAAGTATAACTTTGCCAACCACTTTCTGGGAATATATGCAGTGTAAAAACCACAGAATTCACATGAGCGTGTTAGTAGACCCATAGTAATCATCAAAGAAATGTTTGAAGGTGATCTCCTCGTTGTGGTTACTGCCTATCAGAGGGACTTCTGGATTCGGGACCGAAATGAGTCCAAAAGTAATATCCTTCATTTGCGCATAAGTTGCATGGCCCCAGTGAGTCCCATGGGTATTCGGGGAAGATAATATTGTCCTATGTGTGAATTGAAGGCCGTCTTGTATGCATGTGGGGGGGGGTATATGAGTATGGGATAGAAACCGTATGTGGTATCTTACTCTCTTGATAATTGCTTCAATTTTGGTTCAATCCGCTCTATGGGGTAATTGGTCTTGGTCGTGGCATTATTCAATGGGCAGTACGTCTCGACAATTCGGAGGGGCCAGTGTGACCAGCCACTGGATCCACAACTGTTTCTTTCGTCCCAACCCGGGTTGTCTTGACTGCCCAGTAGATCCTGGATTCACAACAACCCCTGTCATGGGTGGCTGTCGCCGCCTGAGCTCAACAGGGGGGCACATAAAGGTTCCTTAGCTCGATTAGGGTTAAACCCTTGGTCGGGATTGTTTGCGTGATCAGG
>Ga0307511_10000942_pt1 | contig 30819 bp, 35 predicted proteins | sample 13_EM_MG_FD_200266 | JGI IMG/M metagenome (GOLD analysis project Ga0307511, IMG submission 200266) | Populus trichocarpa ectomycorrhiza microbial communities from riparian zone in the Pacific Northwest, United States - 13_EM | ecosystem: Host-associated > Plants > Roots > Unclassified | place... | reverse complement strand
GAGATACTAGGTGCCTATACATCATCCCCAAAACAGCTCTAATGATCCCCACATTCAGGACATTTGCTAGCCCTACGATTTAAGAAGCTTCCCAGTTTCTGAATGCATTCTGTCGGGAAGCGCCAGAGAATGAGGTGTCCAACATACACACAAAAATACTTTGAAGCATGAATCGCATTGCCTTGTGTTCGGCTATGTCTAACAAGTCCCTCTCTAGGCGATAAAGATGGCGGCATCTTGAAGACTATCTAGGGAAAAGACAGACTACTAGCTCAAATGAGGGCAGATAATTCCTCTGGAGTTCTAATACCCCTTGAATCCGGTAGAGCACAAATCACCTTCACTGAAAAGACTTAGCTACTGCCACCAAGGCACAAGAGGCCCTTAGCCTTACCACCGCTCTATTATCTCAGGCTGACCAATTTTATAAACAGTGGGAAGGTAAAGCCCCGGGAGACAAATACATGGTTTACTATGGGCGCTGACTTTACCGTGATATACATAGGGTATCAAAGCGGATTGCACATCCAGGGATCTGGAACAGACAAAGCTACATGCTCTTGTGGGTAGCCACAAGGGGTCTAAGAGGTTTGTGTACAATCTGGGTCACCGCTCCAGGCTCCTGCCAAAGGTATCACCAAAACCTCCGGTGCACTGTCGATAAAGGCTGTTTTATGCTGCCGTGGACAGAGTGTGTGCGGCGAGTCAGGCCTCGAGGGCCAAGGGGAAGAAAGAGGGTAAGGGTGATGACGAGGATGAAGATGAGGACTTGTACACTGCCCCGCCACCACGAACGGCGAAAAATCAGAATCCCTGATGATGGTTATGCCTGGGAGAACCTAACGGATCTGGTGGTGGTGATGATAGCAGTGATACGGGGGACAATGGGTTGAGATGGATATGGTGATATTGATTTTGAAAATGATGGGAATTAGAATGGGGCTGATTGGTTAGGTCTCCAGCGAGGTTTTACCTCAGAAAGTTACCTCTGTATCCACATGTCCTCCACATGTCCTCCACATTTGAATGGAGCACTATGGCCCCAGTTTTAGGAATAAGGCAGGTTCGACTGTATCCAATTGATAAGCCGTTATCGGGGTGGCGGTCGCTGCTTGATGAGACAAGGAAAAATGGTGGTTGCTTACTGGGATCTAATCATGAGCTGCTTAGATGGCGTGGCTATATCTTGCATTGCACCTATCACGTATGCGAGGCTGGACCAGTTGTGGGTTGCCTATAGATAGTTGCTCATTGGAGCGTCAAGTAAATATGTGGTCAAAGAGCACCCCAGAGATTACCCTGAACATATAGCGACCAAACATTAGTCTCCTATGAAACATCACGTTATTACATTGACAACTTAGTGGGCTACATTGTATTGGGAAGGGGGGCAGGGGCGAAAACCTGCACCTCTACAGTAATAGCAAAGCGTAATAAATTGAATCTTGAAGACGGTTTTCGGTGCTTGCAGTCAATCACATGGCCGCCGCATTTTGCGTGCAAAGCTGTGTGCTCCAGCTGTCCCAGTATATAAGATGGAATGCTCCAAGCACTGTACTGTGGCCTAAGTAATAGTTGATGTGTAGGATTCTCAGAACGAAGTATCAGATGAGGTTAATAAGTATTTTGCTGGGAAGGTAAGAGAGGTTCTAGTTACCCTGAACTCAATATCCAAGGACACTATTTGGGAGTTGATAAGCGCTCTGTTGAACCTTGCCACTTTGGGTATGTAAATGGAACCAGCCTGTATAAATGAGATGTATTCAATATACAACTAGATAGTTTCGCACGAGACTACAACTAGACTAGTATTCATTCAAGTACTCGCAGCTTAGATATTAGACGGGTTATTGAAATCTAGTCTTCGGGGTGCGAGCTCGATTGTTCTCGTGCCCAGACCGATTAATTTTTTTTTTGTCGAGGTGCTAGCTATTTGAGCACCTACTGCTTTGGGAAGTCTATCCACGTGTTTCTCGGTAGTCTGGTTGGCACAAGCCTCTCGTAGGTTTCTCAGCAATCTGGTTGCTTCTCGGGTGCCGAGATAAGGCCATGTACTGTCTGGTGAGAATTCGATGCAACCAGTCTCGACAATACAACCTCTTCCATCAACTATTACTTTATACTTTACTCTGCACATTTGTCAATCAGCTACAGTCGATACTCATGAAGCCGCAGAGGGAAAAAGCTCTTTGTGTTCAGGCAGCAGTATTCATGCCTACCATACTGTCAGATCGAGCTATAGATTCCTGCCTACGTAGTGCTACTCGAACCTCCAATATAGCTCTATAAAATTGTTGAGCTACAGTCACGGGACACGAAAATGAACAGCCTATAATAAGCCCTCCATAATATGTTGTACCGAGTCTTGAATGTTCATGCACAGGTAATATTCTCTCAAACTATTAGTGATTATAAGCTAATACCTTGCCTTTATAGAATTCTACTAAGAACGAAAGGCCCATGATAATCACGGATTTGTACATACCCGTAAATAGTAGGGAATGAGAACCCCTGTTTTTTCTTTTAATTTCATGTCTCTGGTATAAATACAGGAGCTCGTGTTTGCCAGCGGATGCAGTATTACACCCAAATTCTATAACACTACTTAGGGCTGTATTTTCTTTTGCTATATATAGCATTCCTGGGAGTTGGGACCATACATGGGAACATGGGCACTGTCAACATGATGGTCAAGTTAGGAGGCAACAACGTCGAGCACACTACTTTCACGCCGCGTGCGGCCACAAAACATGATCTTAAGATTTTAATTATAGACGAATACCCTGCGTTAGACGTTGCTTTTTCTGGTCTTCAATATCAATCAGCAACTTTCATATTTGCATAGAATGGGTGAGGACAGCAACTTATCGGCCTTGCTAATTGGGACGTAACAAAGAGAGATCGCTACATCACTATTTGGCAATAAATAGATGTTTGCACGAGATAAGCGGTGGTATGGCTAGGCGTTCTAGGTATGCATCCTTTAGAGCATCATGAGGTGGCTTGAAAGACCCGTTATGCACGCGCTGTTGATAAATGGTGCACTCACCCTTGCTAAAATCAAAGGTGTGGGTGTGCAGATATGCACATTTATATCATCGATAGGTTCAAAGACTCAGGAGGATGGTACAAAGTTAGCCCCTCATTGCTTGACTCACCTGTCATCCCATTCCCCATCCTCCAGTGCGGCTGTCTGCATTTATTCTCAAGACGAAATATCTCACCAATATGTACCGCCTAATTTGTTGAATAGTGGACTTGTTTTCTTTCTACCTCTTAACTATTTAGGCTCTTGAAAGCTTGAGACGATACCGTTCCATCACACCATATATTTCAAAAGTAAGTGATTCAATTCTTCCATTGCACTTGTGCCAATGGCATTATCGTTTTTTTGTTGCTACATTCGATGGCCTCTTTCCCAGGAATATGGAAGCAATTGCGATCCCATGTGCATACAAAGTCTGATACCACACTTGTAGTTTTCCTTGCAATACGCTTCCCTACCTCCCTACCTCCCCGGATCGAAACTCGAGCTCGCCGAAGGGACCGGGACCGACATCTACTGGTTGTCTCGGCATCCCACCGTCACGCAGCATTAAGTTGATCTCGCCCCAAACAAGTCCACGCTTTCTTCCCCATATTGCGGGGCCCATACCAACACCTTGCATACATCTGCAACCAAAGGTCCGCTTCTCCAAAAGCCTGCAGCTTCAAGACCCGTCAAAGTTGCGAATCCAACTTGACCACGAATACTGCCGGATAATACGTACCCCACGCGGTCGTTATTAGCTAGTTAGTTCCTCCTCAAGCATAGTAGGTTTATATGCAGCTATCGATCTTAGCTCCCTTGGCTCACCTGCCGGTACTAACTCATAACCCCAGTCTGCGTTTGTGACATCTTTATAGGGGGGGAAGCTGAAGTGGTTGTATCGTTCAATTGTATATACCGTTTTTCTCTCAAACTTCTTTCGACGTGATTGGCGTGATCTAATTTCTGGGGAGTAATCAGGTCACATAAAAGGTGGGGAAAGCTAGTCGGAGTGCTATATCAAGGACCTGGCTACGCTGAAAAAGTTATTTTATGACTTACATGAGTGCTTCTATCCAGTTTCTTGTTAGTACTCCTTCTGAGTCGCCTCTTGAATTTGATCCATCTCCTCATCAACGAAATCCTTCCTCCCCTCAAGCTTTCACGCTGTCTTCAACACTCCCCCATCTACCGTGGGCGACAGCGGCGTCTCGCACCTCTTCATGGGCGCAGACCTCCGCGATCGCGGGAAACTCCCCGCCGTCATCGGTGACATGGAGTAGGAGCAGTAGTTGCTCTGGATTTTCAGAGCCGTTGCTGGAGAGTTCCATGTCAGAGTTCGGTGGCTTACGAACAACTGCACGAATATTACAGGACTGTAACTTATGCCTCATTCACATTCCTTTACATTTATATCCTCATTTTGTCCAGCCTATTCTTTCCCTTTTACTCCCTCTATCGGGATCCACAGCTCGCCAGGCCTCGGAGTCATTTGCTTCCTATGACGAATCACCTTCGGTCAGACTCACAAGTTTAGAGTTCACGGATGATGTTCACGATTTTGTAAACATTTCCGTTACTCCTGTTGAGTGTTCGGTAGTATGCTCCAAAGATTCAGTGGAACGGCTATTCCAACCAATCATAAGTCGGCTCAGTTCAAGCACAAAGAGTGATGTTGTAATTGGGGAGGACGATTTCGTGGTGTTGCAAGTTGACGGAGAGGGCTTAGATGCGGGAAAAAGAGTGTTGGATCTCACCAGCCCATTGGCTTTTGCTGGCATGTAAGTCTTCACTTGGGCATCTGTACCCTTCGAGGCTAACCAAAGTTTTGGCGATTGGAAGCTCTATATTCTTCATTACCACATACTTCTCAGACTACATCTTGGTGCCTGCCAAAAACAGGGCTCAGGTTACCAGAACACTAGAAAACCAAGGATTTGCCTTCGAGAAACACTCGGACTCCTTCGTGGCTACTCACCACAGGAGTACTTCTGCTTCCTCAATTAGTAGCATACCCTCGACGCCACTGCCTACCACGATTGAAGAGCTAGAGGCGAAGACTTTTGCAACACTGAAACGGCAGAACGTTGTTCCTACTGTCAGTACCAATACAAGATTGGTCTTGTGTGCAGGGCGGAGGCGGGTTAGTCGAGCTGGGACTAGTATGAGGTCAGATGATGGTGGGCTTTACTTGGGGCTGGTTAAATGCTTGGTGTCACAGCCTGAGTTCCTGAGTGTAACTCTGACGAATCATGAACCTGCTTCCTTACTGCTTCAGAAAGATCTTCTGTCAATGTTTGGATCAACGGATTCACTTCTTGGGACCAAGGGGGATGTCCTGATACCAATCGTGCTGGACCTAAGGGGGCTACCAGTGGAGTCGACAGGTATAGTCTGTGGTGTGGCCGGCAGACTGGTGGGGAGGACGGGAGGTGGTGCATTGTTCGGGGATGCCTCAGATTCAGTGGAGATGAGCTACCTTAGCACAGCAAGAGCCGGCACAGTTATGGTTGCCGAGGAGGACATCGAAAGGGCCATTGGAGCACTTTCACTTGGGTGTTAAAACCCTCACTTCAGTAACATATTAATCTGGGAGAAGCAAACTAGTGGCACCCTACAAACCTATTCATCAACTAAGGGAGAGGCGGATGAATAGAGGAATAGCACTGGATCTAATTATCATCAGTCTTTTCCAACTCGTCATTATATCTTTATTGGCTCGGAAGTTTCCTTTCCCTGCCTACACACTTCACCGGCATCCTTTTTTCTTGACACGGCAGGTGCTACCACGGACCCTCTAATACGACAAAGGGCACTAGAAAGCAAAAATAAAAGCAACAAAAAAGATATGGGACAATCTTTTTTCTTTAACGGTTAAAATCTCTGGAGTCTGTGCGTTTTCATTTAGGGGCGGCTACGTTCTGATTTCCTTTTCTTATGGTTTTTTCTCCTATCTTTCATGCACTCCCGTTGATCGTTGGATGGATGGATTATGTTTGGATATTGAAGGCAACAGATTTTGGATGACGTAGTATATATGTGGCTCATGGTTGGAATTGTATATATGGTGATCATTAAAGAGACAATGATACTGCTCGCGTGCCAAGTCGCTTAACTTTGAGCTATTAAATTATTAAGTAATTTGCCACCAGCTTGATAAATTGAGAGAATAACACAAATTTCCATTGGCATCACTTTACACTGCAATTTCGTACTACCTACATCTACCAATAGAGTACCTTGAATAGAAGCATCTTGCTAGCTGCGGCAGCACCCGCCCGACCAATGCAATGAGGATAGCTGGAATCTGATAATTTAGGGGGGGAACTTAATATATGTGCACATCTCTTGAACAGGCAGAAAATCACATATGAAAATAAACATTAATTGGGGTACTTACATGCAGTCTACATATATGCATGTGCACAGCTCTAGATACTTATAAAGTCTACATTAATTAAGAGTTATATGCTGTCGCCGTGGACCTTTACTCTAGAATATCGATAGCCATCTATGGAAGCCACCAGGGATGGCTACTATAGATGATGCGTGTCGCTTACACAAAAGCTCCCAATGCATATCCCTCAATATCCTACAATCGAGATCAAGGCAATTGAATCCCGATTCGTGATAATATTTGCAATACTTGATACTTTACGGATAAGTATGTATTAAATTAAATTCGGGCGACATTTCATTTCATTTTTGGGGATGCCAGATCAAATTACTAAGCGCTTATCTAATCAAACCCCAAACAACATCGACCCCCGGGACTCAGCTGCCAACCGGACTACCAAAAATCCACGACTACCCACGACTACCCACGACTACCGCGCAGATTCTCAACCTCGTCTGCACACAATGGCGACTCACCAGTTAGCTATTGCAAAGGCTTCACTCGCTGCCTCCCTACTGCGTGCCGATCCTGCCTCCGTCCCCCGTGACGAGATGACCAATTTCCATGCGCTCTTGGACAAGACTTTGAACCAGTGCTCTTCGGCGAATATCCAGGTTGCTTTTTCATCACCCTTTGAACTACATACACGATGAGAAAAAACCCTCCTATACACATTGTGTTGTTGAGTTATGACACGTTTCCGGCTGACGTTTATTCTAATGCACGCTGTGGTGTGGGGCTTGTTGAATTGAACGATTAGACTTGTAAACGATGGATAATCAAGTATATGCCGTCAAAGCATAGAGCTACGTCTCTGGGGAAGTACCTTTTAGCGCTTGCACAATCATTCAACGCAGCTGGGTGCACCACCAAACCGACACTCTCGCCAGATACACCAAAGAAGACAAGTGGGAGGAAGAAGGCGCTGGCAGTGCTGTACCTGATCAATGATGTTTTATACCACAAGAAATTCATTGCTCCTGACTCACTTTTTGCAGGGGAGATGCAGGGCTTCTTGGGGGATATGGTTGCGGGCTGCTTGTACCCGGGAGCTGTCAAACAGTTACGGAGGGTGAACTACGTCTTGGATCAGTGGCAGGAGAAGCAGTACTACCCACTCAACTTTTTTGAGACCCTACGAGCGAGGGCAAATGATATGAGCTCCACCAACACAGCTGACACGCTATCTCAAGCCACTGAGCAAAAGCTAGTAGGAGATATAGCAAGGCCTGCACCGAAGGAAGACTCTGGGCAACTTTTATTGCTTCCTCCTTTTCACGGGGACCCTTCATTACCATTCTACGATCTACCAGCAGCCAACATGCTGCCACATATCATTCCCAACTCAACTGCTCCAATAAACCCCCGACTTGTCCGTCCTATTCAGTTTCCAAACCCAACTCCTAGTGAGGGTTTGAGTAATGCAGTCAAGGAGTTCCTCAAATCTGCGGAGGCGATGTTTAGCGGGGAAAGTATTGGCGAGGTCGATTCCGATTCGGTGGGTGGAGTTTGGGGTAATGATGGAGAAGGATACTATGGTTGGAGTAGGACATTCTGTGAGAAAATGTTGGAAAAGCGGAAAGGAAACGGAGAAGATCGAGATGGAGATCGAAGTTCCCGGGACAGAGGGCGAAGGGGATACTCCAGTAACCGCTCGTCGATGTCACGATCCAGGTCTAGATCCAATTCCAGGGATAGGAGGCGGAGAAGAAGGGCATCTTCGTACTCAACATCGAGGTCACGCTCACGGTCTGGGTCACGAGCAAGGTCGCGCCAGCGGGGAAGCAAAAGGAGGAAGTCGTACGATAGCAGCAGTAGAAGCAGAAGCAGAAGGGGAAGCCGAAGCCGAAGCCGCTCCAAGTCCCGAAGCCATTCCAAGTCCAGAAGCCAGTCAATGTCACGCAGTAGATCTCGATCTGCTTCTACTGGTCGGCCATCTTTCAAGCAGGGGATTAATTATCCCCCACCAGCTTCAGGTTATCAACAGCAACAACTCCCACCACAAGCTTCGCCGCCTAACATGCAGCAGCCTATGTTGGGTTACGGCCAGTCGCCTGTACCACATCAGCAGCAGCAACAGCAGTATCTAGCCTCATATGCACAGTTCTCACCCTATAACAACCCTGTAATGCCCCCTCCTGTTCAGGGGACGATCTCGCCAAACCCTAATCAAATCATGCAGCAACTGATCCAGTTTGGATATGGATTCGTGCCTCCGCCACCCCCCCCACCACCAAACGGCCCTGGCGGTGTGGCTGTTCCTCCCCCCCCACCACCTGCCGCTGCGATATTGCAGCACTTGCATGCACAGGGTTACTCGGGGTGGCCATCTGGAGGAATGGGTTTCCCACCACCTCCTCCACCCATTCAGCAGCAGCCACATCAATTTCAACACAATCAGCTCCAATCTCCGCCTCCACCTCCACCTCCACCACCTCCGTCCCAGCAGCAGACACAGGACCCAAGAGGGAATCGTAGATCTGGCGGATATGGGGGACAGGGATTAGGGTATCGAGGATAGGGATGGCGCCCAAAGCTTATCGTGGATAATTAATATGTAGGCTGTTTTCGATCATCTTTGGTGCAGTTACGTGATTTATTTCTACTTAAGTATGCAACGCCTATGCAATAGTTTTGTCCCTACGACAGCTGATTAATTGCTGATCTTATGCCCTGTTAATTACCAGTTTTCTCTTTTCTTTTTCATCTCCTATTCTTCAGATATTTCCCCCGTATATCACTTCTTAGTACCTACTCCTTGGGTATGTACTATCGATATCTACATTCCTTAAGTGCATACCTGAAATAGAGAAGGCCGAACCGACGCACTCATAGTCTGGTTGGAGCTCGTACCCCACAGCCAATACCAACTTTCAGTGCCAATGGACTAGGTGGCAGACCTTGAAGGTACTTTTCCTGATTCTGCTCAGATGAGAACGAGACATTTCCATCATCATAGGCTTTCCCTCCGAAAGTCTCGGAACCGCTATCTTCAGGAATGTAATGGTAATTGGTAGGGCACCAGCGTTGATAAGTACCTACATTATGCATATGCATGTAGGTGAACGCAACGGATACTCTCGTATGGTGGTTCGCTTGGGCTACATGCAGACCGTTCGGTTCGTGCTTATCTATCCACAAATATAACAATTTGTTCCTTTTTTTTTCCCCTGTGATCCTGCTTCCGAGTGCCCACTCACGGGTACGATTAAATTTCTCCATCCGTTCTCTTCGACTACCGCCGACTACCATGATCTCATTACCCCAAGAGCTATCTATCCAGGCTTATAATTGCTGAACTCTGTGGTGGTGACCTCGAAATAATTACTCTTTAGAACCGTGGTTCGCAGGTCATCTGCCCAACCAAGCATGCCCGATGCAAGGTAAATAGTACATTACGCTGTACTTATGTATGTACGGTATTGTAAGTACAGTCCGGTTAAGTGCGCCGGTACCCACATCTTGCAGCGGAATCCCCTGAAGCTTCTGTACGGTATCGAGCGATCTTATCGGCCGAGTGCGCCACGAGGCTAACCACGGCTGGGCCTGGTCAACTGTAGGCTAGTACAGTAGTACACTTTACGAGAGGTCGGTGCTGCCAACCAACAACACCAAAGGATAGAGAAGGGTAGATACCGGTACATATCGTCTGGGCACCCTAAGATAGTTTGATACATCTTGGGGAAAGATAGTCTGGTTAGGGGAAAGACTTTTTTTCTCTGTCTGGAATGATAGCTTGGTTTGCACAACACCCTCTATCGGATCAATGATTTGGATCAACCTCGCTACTTAGTAGATAGGGAAGATAGGGAATGTAATTCACAACTCTCCCTCCTCTGGGAGCCGTCGGAAAGCGCCTACTATGGGATCCAGCAGAGTAAGATATTCCCTATATGACCTATATGATATTAATTTATATTTTCTGTATAAATTAGAGCGTTCTGTTCCGAATCGATCTGCGAAGGCATTATCTGAATATTTTCTGTCGGCTACAGACCTAGCTACCTCGGGGACATCTACACCTACTTACCTGTACGTACCTGATATGTAATTGATTTTTCATTGACATGCATATGATGGCTTGATCAAGTTGATTATCCCGGCGATGACTACTCCAAAGTGGCTAAGCGGACATCTAATGTCTAAGTGCCGTCGTGAACTCGTATACATACATACGAATTCACTATACCACATCTAGCGCTTCTGCTGCTCGCCTTATCCTCATCCTCATGCCCATTCCCACGTTTCGCCGGAGAAATGCCCGGGATTAACGAGATACATACATATAATATCCTTTACGGCCATTCTCTATGATGATAACGGATAATAGACATTTCACATGTCCTCATGTAAGTCCTCCACCTCAGCTCACTTTCATACCGTACAAGTCGATGGCCATGATAACGAAACCCGAGTCCTCTCTATTTACATGCACAACGTCACACTCGATCGTTAATGCACCAATAACAACACTAATACATACATTTATACTCATCTTCCCTTGACCCACATACATTTCAAGTTCCAGTATTCTGTGTCAGGTTACGAGGTTACGAGTGATTGGTATGGTGAATGAAGATTTCCCGGAAAAACGCTATGAGACTGTTGCTCTTACACATGTGCCAAACTAGCTGCCCTTTGCTTTTGCTCAACTGGCAACACACATGATCTTATGCCCGAGAGTAGTTACTGTACTTCTTACATTCTGATGCCCCGCAATTCCAGCGCCAGTTCCCATGACATGTGATCGGTCGATGACCCGTTAACCCCCCACGTAAGTACATACCCAATTCACTCACTTGCATACATACCCTCCCTGCATACTTCCCTACCCTGACGATATTCCCATCCAGGCCGCCCTGATCGAAGCTCATCGTATGGATCTGGAATGACATACTTTAGTATTGTGCCACTTCATGCAGGGCCCAGGGTGGCCTAGTAAACAATATTGCTAACATGCAGCATAACTTGACTATGCATAAAGTACTGGCATGTTTTTGATAAGGTAGAAGATCAAGAAGCATGCATATAATACACAATATATATATATGATTTACAGCCTGAGGGATAGGTCGCTGCATCATGACATGTGCACACGGCGCGTGGGCTTTGCATCATATGCAGCTCTTTGACTTATCCAACAGAATATGCACAGTAAGCCCCTTCAGTTTGAGGGGCTCAGGTTGCTGCTGGAAAATCTAGTAAATCACAGGGTTCAGTTGAAGTTGAGACCCCTATCCGTGTTCTTTGCTCGGTTGGCATCGGTTTTGTATTGGTATTCTTTTCAAGCTATCCTCCAAGGTTATAATATAGATCAACACCCTCTTACCCTGAACAACCCTATCGATCATGAGGCGTAACTGTTCAGTTTGCAAGTTGGAATTTATGACCTCTATAAGATAAATGACCTGCGCCGAAGTATCAAAGTTGGGCTAACATCCCCAATTTTTCTGGAACATTGTAATCGTGGGCTTGAGGAGTTCATGCCGGGGTTGGTACTTCAAAGTGATTTAATTCGTGCTGTAAAAATCCTGACTGCCTCCATTCTGACGAAATGCATATTCGATTGATGTATAAAGAACGTGAGTTGATCTATTCTCTGTGTGATAGATACATGAAGTCCTGCTCCAGGATTTCTCCGAACAACAACCACACGTATGGTCTCACACACCTCTATCTTCCCTAACAACAATCACCGATACCCACTATCCTACATTAATCTGATCTTATACTTTCTCAGGGTAGATCCCTCAAAGACCTCTACCCCCCATTATCGGCACCCAAGGCAAGTCGGCTCTCCGAGCTGTACTGAAGTCGAGAACACACAAAAGGCAGGCCGTGGGACACCTAAGGCGTTGAAGGAATATTGCCGGTCAACCCACACTAAATTTCCCACAGAATAGTTAGTCCTAGATACAGTGTACAGGGCACACCTAGATGAGAACTGATGGTATTGGGCCTGGGTTTAATAATCTAGGCTGAACGGGAGAAATAAATTCTGGTCATCTTTACGTACCAGCGAAGATATAGACACCGTGAATGAGGCCAGGGAGGTATCTAGAGCACAAGTAAGTTATACTGGACAGTAAGTGATCCATATCCATGACTGTGGAGATACGTGGGGAGAGGGATATCAGTAGTCTCGAGATTAAGATTATCAGGGCAAAGTTGTAAAATACAGCAGGGAGAGGTGAACGTGGAACCCTCACCCGAGCATAGTAAAAATAACGTTGAGAAAAAAGTCCGTTCCACACCCCGCAAAGAGGGCCACGCCGAGGGGGGGAACTATATGCCAGTATCAGCCACCCAAGACCTCAAATATCAGTAAGTAAGGTAATTCTCACAAATGACGGTAGCAATGAGTACTAGGAAGTCGTAGCAGGTGAAAGCCATAATCACAGGAGGGGTCGTGTCGAGCGCCACTTTTGCTAAGTACTTGAGCTGGGAGCTCAAAATACGGAATTTGTACAGAACGAGTCCCCAATCAACCGGTGAGTGGTCTCAAGCTCTCCGCAAGGCAAAGCAAATTTAAAGCGAAAAACAGCCGTGTCCTATTTTGTAGGATAGAGAGGAGTCTCCTAGGATTTTGACCACAGACAGGTGTGATGGAAGTGAGAAGGAGAAGTACAAGTAGCAGAACAACTTCAACCTCATACGAAAACGCTTTGAGTATAATTGTATGAATTATTCCTCTTGGAGCTGCTCCGTGGTTGGCATTACTTTATATGTAGACTACCGGAATAGGAAACCGGACCTCTGAGAGCTTCATATCCTTTTAAGTCCTCATATAGCTCCTCTGGAACTATTTGCTTTCGCAGTAGTTAGTCTTCAATTGATCACCTCTAACAATTGAGCACTGAGACTATTAAAGCGTGCTATGAATCTTTGAAGTCACTGTTAGCGTTACTCAATACTGTATGTTGATGATTTCTCCTACAAATTGGGTCCATCTAAAAATCACATCGGGCCGACTCCTGTTCCGAAGGGCTATTGGGCCCTTGTTCGGTCATTCTGCGAGGCAGCTTCAGAGCCGAGCCATTCCATAAGTGAGGTTGACTTTTCTTTCATGCAAGTGAGAGCCAATCCTTGTTTTAAGGTTATTTTCTGACGTTGAAATAGACAACGAACTATTATGGAGTTGTGCCATGTGGGACTTCGCACGGTGACAACTCATTGGTTGCATCATTATGGGCGGAGTCCGTTTATCGGTAGTTACAACCCCACTTTCAGGCTCGGGGGGCTGAAACTTGGCTAATGAAAGTGATCACTTGGAAGCCATGAAGGGTCTTGCTTATGACCAAGGGTATCCGGCAACGAGACCACGAGACTACCGATTAATATCCACGGGTACTCTTTGGGCGAACTTGCCACCGGGTGAGATGGACTGGCTGCCCGGGTGAGAATAACTCCGCGAAGTCGAGGTCCAACATAAGCAGCTTTTTTTCACGGTGTGGTACCCGTTAAGCTAATTGGAGCTCCTTCCTGGAACCTAGCATTGCCTTGTTGCTTCGACTCTTCCAGTTCAAGGAACGTCGAATCTGATCGTTTTCGAAGAACAATATTTCATATCAAATACCTGATACAGACCTCGTGCACCGGCTTACAAACAAGATGCCGTCAATGCCATCAATTCGAAATCCTTTTCGCAAAGCTCCTCAGGTGACTCCAACGCTCCAGGTTACAGGGTCGACTGAATCATTTGCCTCGAGTTCGACGACAGCAACTACGGAGCATTTTAAATCTTCAGCAAAATCCAGTGATATATATGCCGGGTCGATTTTGGGAAGACCGTATTCGCCCCTCTCTCTATCGACCAGCTTTAATTCAAAGGGCTCAGAGAGTCTGACCGGTACAGAAGGGAAAGCTGTCTCAATTATACGGGGCAAGGAGGACGAATTCGCTGGAGAATACAAGCTGAGCGGTAAGTCAACGGATGCCAAATTATGTACCCTAGCTTACTTATAGTCCACTACCAGTCGTCAATGACAGTGGTGTATATCTACCTGTATGTCACTAGTATCAGGTTCCTGGGATGGCCATTGCAACTAATATGTACGGATGAATCAAGCCCTCACCGACCGAGAAGAAAAGTTTCTGGAAACGAAATGGTGGGAAGTCAGACTCACCCATAGATCGTACATCGATGGATGAGCCATTTACAATTCCACGGGAGTCATGCGAAGGATATCGACGGTCATTTGTGCGCACCCCAACTAACCTCCATTTCAAAGCGTACAAGTTCTTACATATAACGAATAGGACATCTCTGCACGGTCTCCTATCATTGATCCTTCAAGGCCTTCATTGCAACTAGATGGCCGTTCCACTCGACCAAGTTTCGAGAGATTGACCAAGCTGTCACCTCCAATAAGAATCGAAGAATGCACTGTCCCTAGTGACGGTTTCGAAGAAATCAAATTGGATGATAATAAACCGAAGAAGCGGGGTATTTTCGCACGGTTTGGCGGGGATTCCACCACCACAACTCCATCTGGGAGATTCACAAATGCTTTCAAGAAAGAAACAGCAGCGGGGTCGATCCAGGAGAGCGAATTGAAGAAGATTCCCCCGCCTGAGAAACAAGGCATTAAATTGACAGCGTGAGCACAACTGGGATACCAGGAGTTTAAGAGGGGGCTTGAATTTTGGGGGGTTAATCTGGAGTTCTATCGGGGACAATGGTTATATACCTACGTATATAAGACGGCTAGCTTTAGGGATTGGAATTTGGGACGGCAACAGTTCCGTTTTGGGGGTGGGAAGTTCTTGGGATGGCGGACCTGGATTTCAACAACTTTTTTTTTACATATCGAGATCTTCACCTGAAATTAGGGCACCGTAGTTACATGTACTTAATGATTAATGACACAAGATATCAGGATTCGGTTTGCTACATCCCTTGAGATCGTCAGGCATGCAGGAATGAATCCAACAACTGCTGTTCGGTATCTACTTCGACAAGATGGTAGGCAGTTCTGGAAACGTTGCGACCACGTGACGTAATTTGGGCTTGGCGGCTAGGCAATTAATGGCTAGACATCAACAACAGAAAAGTGCTCCAGCAGTCGCGCGTCTCTGTTCATGTCCACCACCACATACAAATCGGCTAACACCTTACAGAGCCCGAATTCTCTGAGGCTTACCACTGCAGGCCAAACAATACAGGGTCCAATACAATGGCTGAACGTGCTTGTGTCCTCTTCAAAGAGACGCGTATCAGTACTGATGCCGCAACAGCATCATCGACAGCCCCGAACGTCGTAAACGTTCGGTTACCATCACATAGAGCCTCAGCGACTCAAGCCCCACGCCGGAGGAGTATACATATTCGATCTGCATCACCATCGAGCCAGCATGGGTCTACGACAGAGAAACAAAGGGACATAGAAGCACTATTCGCACACAGCAGCCTTGCAAGAGCCGCCTCGGTGTACTTCCGGAGACACGGGGCAAGTCCTCGAAATATACTTTATCGAGTCGTGGAGGAATGGGAAGTTTTGAGCATACAGGCGGTGGACATCGTGAAGGGGCCAGAGGAAGCAACCATTGGGGTTGACGTCACAACACCAGTCCTGCGATTCCATTTTCCGGATAAAATTAGGGAGAACTGTGTAGCATTTGCTGATGTACCAAACAAGGATGAGGTAAAGGTTTATGTGATGACGGTGGTAAACACTATCTACACTCTTACTTTGAAGGGGGAGATCTTGAGGGGCGGGGGAGGTATTGCAGCAGCGGCTAAAGCCGGTCGGGGGGGTGGCATAGGCTTGGGGAATTTGGGGGAACCAGAGTTTTGCCGGACCTTTTATCCATCCGCTTTCTCGCTTTCTTCCCCACATTTTCTGGTCGCAGTGGATCATGAGAGGATCCTAGTGAGTTTGCAAGATGGAAACCTCCTCAAGCTCGAGAGGGGGGTGGAAGACGATGGTAAGTGCTAATTCCGGGGGTTTGGCCAGCTCAAAAATCAGAATAGTGACTGATACTTCAGTGGGCAATAGCGGATGTAACAGAGGCTGTATATCACGAGAAAAAATTCAGTGACACAGGTGTCTTGAGTATATTCAAGAACAAACTGCCATGGGTAACGTCAGGAACATCACGGTATAAAGATACACATGTATCACATTCTACAGTCATCTCAATAGAGTTCTTTACTCCTAGGGGTGGTCGTGATTATGAAGAGGACACTGCCATGCTAGGCTATTCAGCACCAGAAAAGAGCCATACCCTCCTATTTACAGTTTCTATCAATCATACTCTGAAAGTTTGGTCGTATGAGAGGCAACAATTACTGCATGTCTCCGATTTGATGAACCAGCCACCGACCGACTCCAATATCAAGACCTTGATTCACCCGGCACCAGCGCAACTATTAGCCGTCATCACAACCACATTAAGCCGCAACCATCTCTTCTACCTGGTGACATATTCCCCTGTATCCACAGGTTCATTCAAGTTCTGGATAGGGCATGGTGATGCAGAAGGAAGATTCTCACATTTGGATGATATGTACAAAGAGAACATCTTTAATGCAATGCCACCCACAGCTAGCTCCATCTGGATAATATCGGATTTCAGGGTAACTCCTGTGTCAGAGTCTAAACCCGGCGTACAGAATATGTGGATACTGTGGAAGAGTAACACTAGCTTCAAGATCCAGAACCTTCAATTCCACATTCAGACCATTCCGGGGGCTTGGAATCACTGGGCAACGTCCACTACGGATTCCATACACACTTTCACAGGCAAAGTACCCTCGACACCGATTTTTGGAGATGTCACAGAGCGATGGATGGAGTGGATATTTTACCCTGAACGATTCCCAGAGTCAGTAATCGAGGCAGCCCTCGAGATTTACGAGCAGCACTTTTCCCGGGCGCTTAATATTCGAACCAGCCGGACAATGTCTTTAAAAGCAAGAGTAGGGAGGATAGTGGCCAGTGCAGTAGAGTTGCAAAAGACGAAAGATGGGAATGTAAATTTGGAGAAGTTCAGACACGAAGTTGGCTTACAATGGGACCGTTTCGTACGCCTGTGCGTGGAACTGGATAGGCAACGAGGGGAGGCCCTTTCTCTCGTTTATGACCCTGTGATGGGCTATATTTGGGCTGTGAATGCGGATGGCCTCACGGCGTTACGAGAGTGTACTGAGACGGAAATGATTGTGCACAACCTAGCTGCTCCCAAAGAGTTGTATACGGTTATGACTGGCAGTACAACCTCTACTCTTGGTGCGAATATGACCTCAGCTGTGCTTAGTCAGGCTATACTACTGATCAGGGCAGCCGCGGACCTGGTAAACAGTATACAAACGGAGGATATGGAACAGTGCATTATCGCTCTCCAGGAAGAAACACTTGAGGATCCAATGGCTTCAGTTAATGACAGGATGTGGAATCTACTTGAGCGGTGCATCACAGGGAAGGTCCCAAGGCATGTGCTAGAAAAAATTGACAACACATTCATGGTGTTGGACCGCCCCGAAAATACTATTCAAGCAATCTTGTCTAGCATATTTTGCCCCACGAAGGAACCTGGGCCGTCGGGACTGACGGGGTTTGGGGCTAGGGTGTTGGTTAAGGGAGCGCAGGAGGTCATCAATATCAACTATACCATCTTATTCAACTTGACATTACTTGTCACGATAGCTACGTTCCCCCCCGACAGCCAGAACAAGATCATGATCAATGGAGAGGAGTTGTTCAGCCAACTGATCACTTACCTGAAGGACTACGAAATGTTGAAATGGATGGCAAGAATATCGATATCTATGCCGGAACATCCGACTCCAGAGGATGCTCTCAGTGCTACACTATCAGGATTACAGGTTTCGGATTCCCTGGATTCAAAGCCAATCGCTAAGACTGGATCTGTGCTCCAACTTACTTTATCGGACGATCTATCTCTGGCCCGCGATTCGCTATCCTCAACAATCAGGAACTTCCTAGCTTCGCTAGAGCTCACACACGAGAGGGGGATACTGGACGTGGCGAGTGCATTGATAGGGGCAAACGCTACTGCATTGGCAACGAAATTCCAGAAGTTTTTGCCTAATACCCCGTGGGGTTGTTACCTAAAGGGCAGGATAGACGTCAAGAATGGAGATCATGCAAAGGCAGTAGTACTATTCAAGAGAGCAGCCGGTGGGCTCGGGTTCTCGCTCGATAAATACCTATATAACGCTATGCGCGATATCATTGGGGAGGGTGAAGTACATTCCTTTGGATCTGGCTTGCCCCAGTACTACATGCACATTGCGAGACTGTTCGAGGAGTGTGAAGGGTGGGGTCATGTGGCGGATTTTTGCCGAGCTGCGTTATACACCCTGCGAAAGGAGGTGAGAAAACAGGCCCCCGTTTGTGCTTGGGATAGTGACTAACAAGGGGTGTGAGTGAAGGCCGAGGATGAATTTTTGAGGATGGGAATTCTTTCGAAGATGTTCCAGGCATCATTAAAGATCTCAAACTTTGACGAAGCGTATCTCACCTTGATGCAGTACACAAACAAGAGCCTGTACGTGTCATTTCTTGCATCGAGAATTCTAAAACCCTTCATCCTAACTATGGGAACAGGCAACTCCACACTCTAAGTGAACTAGTCGAAGCCATGGTCGAGCAAGATCAAGGCCTCCGCCTCACCACCTACCCCTTCGTTGGCCTCCAAGATGAGGTAGACGAAGCCCTCTTGGAGAAGTGTGAGACCATTCTGGACGTTACCCACGGCCCTCCCTTCCACAAAGTTCTCTACGCCTGGCGCATTGAACGCGGTGACTACCGTGGTGCGGCATCAGTCCTGCACCAACGACTCCAGCGTCTCAAAACTGCCAACGTAGGCTCGTCAGATCCCCAGGCAAAGAGCGTCACGGATGGATTCCTTGCCCTTCTTAATGTCCTAAGCTGTGTTGATGAGGATCAGGCGTGGATATTGAGCAGCAACAGGACAGATGCGGATAATATTGGTACAGGGGAGGCTGGCAAGGGAGGTGGTACTGATGCTAAGAGGGCGAAGAAGGGGGGTATAGCGAGTGGGCCACAGAAGAGGCAGGTGTTGACGTTGAAGGACATAACGAATGAATACCAGAGGGAGACGGATAGGCAGGGGCTGCTGTTACATGGGGGCTTCTTTGTTTGATCTATTTTGTGGGTGGCTACTGACGGAGGATTGGAGCTGAAGTGCATCTCCGATACAGTGCTATTTCTTGCTTTCCCCGTATTTTTTACTTTTTGACTCATTTGGGATGATATATTAGCATGCGTAGCTTGGAATGTTTGATGAGGACCTTGGGCCTGGGTTGGTTCCTAAAACATGTATGATACTTACAAACACAATAATGGCTTGATTGTACGGTACAAAGCTTTGAAGCTATGCTTGATCTGGAATGTTGATCGTAATGTCAACTGTGGTCTCGAGACTCTGTCAAGGTCGACACTCATACGACGGTCCTGTGCCAAATAATTACCCTCAACTAAAGCTTAATAAGTACCTCACGTGCGCAATATGCACCTTGAAGCTTTAGCTCTATTCTGATTATTACGTTTTGGGAACACGGTGTCGTTCCACATACAGTGACGACCTCCCCCAAATATTCGGCAAGCGCTACCACGACAACTCTATCCATCCATATCTTACGAATCAGAAATCCAGGCAATCTTGGATACAGGATAGGGAGAGAAGGGATAATACGAGCTCGTTGTTCAGTCGGCCCCCAAAAAACAAAAACACACAAGCAACAATGCACTCCTCCCTCGTACGGATCCAGAACCTCTTTGGGTTCTTCACAACAGTAGCCTTTGTGGTTGGGTTACTGGTTGCGGTGTCGAGTATGGTTCTGCAGAAAGAGATGGAGGACGTGAAGGTCAATGTTAGGAATGTTCAGGTGTGAGTGCTTGGTTTTTTTTTTTTTGGTGTCAATTGGCGGATTATGGGAGGGGAATGTTGGAATTTTTTTTTTGATGTGAGTATGAGCTGATGGGGGTGGATTGGGGGAATAATAGAGTCAAAGGCCGTCAACACCAATACTACACCTCCAAGCCCACCGAGCAGGCGTTTATAAAATTTGATCTTGAAGCTGGTACTCCCCCCCCCCGGCTGCGCCGCCGCCACATTCACATACTCCACCAAGCTAACCACCCTACCCCCATAGATTTGGAACCCCTCTTCCACTGGAATACCAAACAAGTCTTTGCCTACCTCACCGCGTCCTACCCAGGCCGCAAATACGAATTCAATGATGCCATCATCTGGGACATCATCATCCCTTCCAAAGAAAAATCCAAGCTCAAGCTCCGCAATCAGCGCGCAAAATACGTCATCAACGATGTCACGAATAAATTTAGAGAGCAGAATGCGACATTGACGTTTGGGTGGAATATACAGCCACATGTGGGCGCGTTGACGTGGAACGAGAAGGGGGCGGGATCGTTCTCGTTCCCGTCGTTGAAGGCGAAGAAGAATTAATGGGTGGGAATGAGATGAGGGTGTGGATAAGAGAGGAGAGTTTTATATTGTGGTGAGGGTGGCGCGCTATGATACCATGAAGACCATACTGTGCCCGAAAAATAGAGCAATATTTGGTTTATAGAAGCGTATAGGTCCCGGATATATTTCATATCAGGAGGGTAATCGAGGTGCCCGTGGAGTATGTTGTAAACGAATGTTTCCAAGTTGATCCTACTCTTATTACAACTATCGACTAAGACAACCTAAGGTAAAACTAAGCGCCCCATGATGCAGTTTTACATGTATACATGAGCCCAAACCTACCCACAGTACACCGCCAGTAGTCGATACAATATGAAACAAACAATTATCCCCCCAGCTTCAATTTCTCTAGCCCATACTTCACCCTCCTCATCGCTTTCTCCATCACAACTCCGCCTTTCTGCCACCATAACCCCCACAAAGCACAATTTCTATCCACTCTTCCGTTCCAAACCCCCCCACCTTAGCATTTCCCCACCCATCAACTATCCTTAACCCTGTGCTAGTGGTGGTGGAACAACACCGCGCCCTCTCCCATGCCCGCCTCTTCCTTGCTGGCCTCTATGCGCACCTCTACCTCTACCTCTGAATCCACCTCTATTCAAATTAGGTGGTGGTGGCACAGCCTGGTAGCTCTTAGGCAACACGCGCCCCTCTGGCTTTTCATCCCTAACAGGAGTAGCCGATGGTGTAACGACTGGATTTTGATTCTGTGGGCGTTGCATAATCACCGGAAGCCTTTGCGGTTGAAACCCACCTCTCGCCATATTGCCCCTAGGAACTGGGCCAGCGGGTCCCTTATGGTTTTGATTATTAGCACCTTGATGAGGAGGCCCAGGATGAATCGGTAATGGATGACCTCCGCTCCCGCTAGCCTGGCCATTCTGGTAACCATTCACATGTCCACCACGGCCACCCCTTCCAGACACAACATTGCTGTAGCCACCCCTCAATGGTGGAGGGTTTGGCGCATTTACCGTAGCTCCGACGGGGACTGGGCCGCTTGCTGCCTTTTCTGCTACCTGCTTTGACGCAGCAGCGGCAGACATAGCAACCACTTGACGGTTTGTTAAGTTAAGAACAGAGCCCACCGGCACCGTCATCCCCCTGAAAGGTGAACATCTTTCACCAAGCGTAGTTCCGCTCATGAATGTGACGTCCCAGACCACATCAAGTAGGGTAAGCCTCGTTGTTTGAGTGAGTCCAATCACCGTACCACGACTTCCAATGGGAACCTTTCCAGAGTCTTGTACATACACCACCCTATCTCCGATGACGAATTTCTGATTTGAACAACGATGCTCAGCATCCGCTGGCTTTAGAAGGGCCCTCCTAGGAACATTGTTAATGCCCCTTGGAACCTTTTCGTCGCTCTTAGCGAGCCATCCGTCCACTGCTGCTTCAATCCGCTTGACCGTATCTCCATCCAGCTGCTGTGCCTCGAGGGACACCTTCTCGAGCCCTCTAGACTGAATGCCCTTCAGCCAATTCTTAATTTCAGCCATCTTCTGCTCCACTATATCTGCTGGATAGAATTCCGTGTCCTGGTAGATATCGCCTTGAGGATTTCTTTGTAATGCCCGAAAAAATTCCGGAAATTTCTGCATATACTCTCTAAGTAATGCAATGGCCTTCTCACTGAACTCCCATCCATTGCCTCGTTTCCTCGAGTAACCAAGGACCTTAAGCTTCTTTGCCTCAAACTTGAGATTTAGCCCAAGATTCTGGCGCTCGTCATCGACCATGACAGAGAAGCTTGACGTAATCTTGCTCAAAACCAAGGGGTTAAGACCGAGCATTCGGGCAACCTGATACGATGGAACATATGGATTATGCTGCTCCACCTGTGCTGCAATTTGATGGCCAAATTGTGGTTCCTTGCTCTTTTCTGTTAGTAGGTAAATACTCGTCTTCCCTCCACTATGTCCAGCAACTTGTAAGGGTCGGCCATAGTTGAAGTCGCCTAGATAGAAAGCCTTGGACCCAACGGGGAACTCCTCAGTAACATCAACAGCTGCAGACTCTAAGAAACGTTGATCCTCGCTAGCCACCTCAGTCACGATGGTCTGAGCAGCAAAATCGGTCTCAGTCCCTGGTATCACTGCGTAATCTTTCACCATCGCTCCATCATCTGTACGTTTGAGGCCCTTTAACATTGCAACGTGCATGACTACCTCCACCGGCCCAATTACCATGGCAAGGCGCTTGCTATACTGGCCTTCAATCCGTTCTGCTTTCCGCTTCCACGCTTCTACTTCATAAGGGCCATGGGGCATCGAAATGATCTGCCCGTTGTCATCTGGGATGTATTTGAATAGTTCATCAGAGACTGAGGTGACCAGAGCCTCCTGCAAAAATGGATAACCTAAACAACATCAGTCTCTGTACAACTACTTAGCGAAGGTTAAGCTGCTGTAACCTACCAACAAACGCTCTCTTTCCAATCCTTTCCTTAGCTGCCGCAACCCGGCTGTCACCATCAAAGACATCAAGGAGCGTAAGTACCATAGTATCATTACGAGAATCCATCTGGAAGACATTGACTCCATGAAATCCTAACTGTGCGGTATGGGGAATAGTTCTCAAGCTTGGAAAACCGGCTAAAGCATCTTTCCCAAGCTTCGCTCCATCACATAGACCAACAAGAATCTCAAGTCCTTCAATTGTAGGTAATTCGAAAATGTTGACCACACAGCTGCAATGTTGAATAGGAGGGAAGATACCCACATAAGAGCTTGGATATTCGAAGTCCATCGCTGGATCATGAGAAAATTTCAGAGTAACGCCAAAACTATTTCTAGCCTTTTCTTCCTCTGTGAGATTCTGCTCTTTTGTAGCCATCGCACTTAGTAGCCTCTTCTCATCGATAAAAGGAATTTTGACGACTGCTTCCCAGTCTTGTTTCTTCCCCGCCTTGTCAAGCTCGAACTCCCGAGGGTAGAAGTCGATGATTTCTGAGCTTTGGCTCGTCATGAGGTCCTAGATGTGAACCATTAGTTACATTTGCTGGTTAGCGAAGAATGGACAGGCTTCATACCCAATATGGCTGAGGGACGATCGTTTTACTACGGTCCGGCAAGACACCCATCAACTGTTCAAAGGGCCTGAATGGCTTTCCCAGCTTGAAGTTGAGGTTCGCCTGCAGGCCCTTACGGATATCTAGGCCAATAGTCAGAGCCTATACTCTGGATGAGAGTAGGAGGAGGTATACCTGATATCTTTGGAGAGTAATGGTACCGGTAAAACCATGGCCAAGACGCAACACCGCGATAATAATAGAATAGAACCCATTGCAATCCTTCCACATAATTCTCCGTCAAATCTCTTATCTCCTTCTCGTCGTAGAGGCTGAAGCCTAGCTTGCTCTTGTAGTATTCGTCCCTCCAAGCTGCAAATTTTTCTTTATACTTCCTATCCAAATCCGCCTGGGCTTGCTCAGGTGTAACATCCACGACCGGGGCTTTGCTGTAATTGCTCAAAACCCTCAGAATTGCCACCTGCCCCTCACCGTCATCCTCACTATCTATGCCCTCATCTCCCACGGGAAATGGTTGCAACTGGAGATGCCTATCCCCCGTGTCCTCATCTCGTATTGAATCCCATTTCAACCTCAGCGCATTCGCAAGGTCCTCCACAAACTTTCGTTCGCTCGCCTTTAGCGACACAGGTAAGTCATATGGCTGTGGGGCCTTGTGTTCGATAACTTTTTCGACATACTTCTTGATCCCTTGGAAAATCTCCTTTTCGCCTGTTGTCAGAACTAGGCGTCCCTTTGACCGAGCCTCTTCCATCTGTGCCATCGTCGAGTGTTGCTTTCCTTTAAACCAATTTGCATCCGAGCATTCTGCTTCGAAGAATCTTAACTCAAGTTCCTCAAGCTGCTGCAACAATAATTCCAAATGGGCCAAATTAATGGACCCATGTTCATTGATATACCCATTCGCCTTTGGTAGGATTTTCTTGTAGATTCCAAACATGAGCGAAAGGGCACCTTCGTTGATATGTAAATTGGGGAGGTTTGGTAAAAAGTCGTTCCCCACGAAAAAGGCCAACAGGATAAAGTCATCAATTACCCGCTCCATATCAAAAGGGAAGCTGAGTACTCCTGGTTGTTTGAGTTCCTGGAATTCGTGCTCAAGGTACTCTCTGACTACGCTGAGATGCATTAGGTAAAAATTCTGATGCTCCAGCTCCTTCGACCTCCTCTGATTTCGCCCAAAAGTGACCTCCTCTCTCAGCAAGCAAAAGTGCGGGTCGTGAGATAGTAACCCTAACATAATCAAGTCTGCATCCAAACCGTAGAGGCAGTGTCGGATGTTGGGATCATAGTCAGGCTGCGCTTTGGTCAAACGAATGTACTCCATAACCTTGTGCTCTCCTTCTCCAGGAACTTCGTGCCCAGACAAAACAATCTCCACGCCTTGCCACTCAGTATCTTCAGTTACCTTCTTGTGGATGAAGTACCTAAGCTGCTGCGTGAGTTTGGCCATAAATTCGGTTCCTAAACCATATGATGAGCATCAGAAGAACCCTCTTCTGGGTCAAAGCAACATACCAGGCGTGATACAGTTACTATCAAAAGGAGCATTGCTCTATACATATATTAGCATCTTGGAGAAGTACAGTGACACGTAAGTCATACCGGCATCTCAACACCTTGCCTCAAGGCTCTCTGTCTAATGATTTCAAAGTAGCAAATTAGCAAATATATAGCATGAAATACGCTGAGAGGCCAATGCACCTAGCCATATCTGCATCCAAGGCAGTCCTGAATCTCCTCGCTCTTTGCTGATTCATCTTTGCCCGAGGCGCTACACCCTATCCCACCAATGTCATTAATTACCCATTCGAGCAATGCTGAAGCCAAGATCCAAACCATACATCGATGGCCATGAAGAACAGCTTCTTGGGTTTTATCTTCCCAAACAAATGCTCGATATAGTTGAAAATGGCTATAAACATCTTGTCCTCTGTCATTCGGAAGGTAGGACTGTCGTCGTCTTTGTGGGTGCAGTTGTGGATAATTCCATTCATGTCAAGCTATCATACAGTAAGATATCTTAGCAGGCAGTTCATCGAGGCAGTGAATGAAGGGCGTCGTTACATAGAGACAGTCAAACTCGGGAATGCGGTTCTCCGCTATTAGCTGCGATATAGCGGGATAGCGCTCAGAGAGCCACCTGAAGAACTTTGGAACACCCATAATGTCGAATGATGCTGTAAGAAAGAATTGAAATCAAAAGAGAAATGGCCCTTCCACTACAACTGTGTAGAAGATATCAGGATATCAAAAAAGTGATCCCGGTAACAAGAACTCTGACAAGGACGATAGATAGGAAAAAGTGATAAGGTGAGATCCGCTAGGGTTAAATTATACTTGAAGAAAAAGGTGGTTCAAGCTGCGTGTGACAGGCTTTGGGAGGCCTGGCGTAGCCGAGAATACGAATCGAGGCCAGAATACCACTGGTGGGTATGCACGACCGGCCTTGCCGAGTATGGTAGCGAGGTAGTGATGCTGTGATGTTTCGTTCTCTACGGCTGACGATGTGTCGATGTGATGGATACTGCTCTTAGCCAATCGCGCTGTGAAGTGAACAACGTAACCATAAAGTAACTTTGCAAATAGAACAACCAACTTCCTCCAATCTCTGTGTGGGTTCTGTGTGGGTTGGCACTCCTCTCCTCTGCTTCTTTATCTCTCTTCTGTTCCTTTATCCGCCTGTTGTAAGACCTTCCTTCTCCTCTCTCTCCCGTGGTTTCTTCCTCTTCGTCTCAGTGTAGATTCGTGACCAAGTGAGTCTTCGAGGGGCTCGGGCGAGAATTGCGGGGAGCCTCACTATATGTAGTCTGGCGGGCACTACACTACATGTACTGTACCTCCATATCTGGCTTTAGCGACATCTCGTTTCGTTACATGTTCGAAAATATATTAATGTCGACCCAAATATTTCTGCCTCTCATTGAATGCGGCTTTAATTACCATCAAGACAGAGATTATTAAGGGGGCCGTTTAATATATTATCTAATTTCAGCATCACGCACATACAGTCCCATTCAGGAACTGTCCGGGATGCATAAATAGAGGCGTGCATAACCGGTTCAGGTGGGTTGCATAAATCAGCCATTTTGCATATTCCAGGCAGCACAAGGCCGGCTGAGATGTCTGGAAGTCATAAGGTGAATTGGAGACATCTTTCTATTTGGCATAGGCAAAAATAGCCCATTTATGCAGTCAACAAGAACCGGTTATGCACGCCCTCATTTATGCATCCCGGACAGTTCTTGAATGGGACTGTACAAGTATCGTGCACGTGCTCCTGACCGGTAGATAGCTGCACGTAGTGTGTAACGCGCCTTAAACTTCCGATTTCACTAACTAGACTACCATTAACATACCTTCGTGTCCACCGCGACGTGCCCGGCGATAAAAAAAATTCCACCCACTCATTCATTACCCTTCACCTTTTCTCCCTGGCCCACCAAGAACTTTTTGTGATGTCTGTCGCCAATGGCACCCACCCCACGGTCGAGGATGACCTTGACGGTCAGTACAAATGACCCTCGTGGGAAGTCAATCGAGCTAACATGCCTTCCCAGCCGACCCTGATCAGCGTGCAAAGGAGGAGCAGATAATCGCCGAGAAGATAATAAATGAGGGTACGTTGTATTGTCTGGAAAGATGTGGCTTTTACTCATAGAGGAACAGAGTACAAGGCCTGGAAGAAGAACGCACCATTTCTTTACGACTTAATATTAAGGTATAGCACTTATAAAAACACATTCATATGAGCAGTGCTGATAATATATATGCATAGCTCTGCTCTGGAGTGGCCAACGTTGACCACTGAGTGGTTTCCGGACAAGACAGCGTATAGTCAAATCACCCTTCCACAAAAGGGAACAAGACCTAACAGCTCTTTACAGTGTGCCAGGCAAAAACTACTCTACCCACCGACTTTTGATCGGAACCCACACCTCAGGAAGCGATACAAACTATCTTCAGATCGCACATGTCCAGTTACCAAACCCAGTAAAAGACAACGATCCTCGTCGCTATGATGAGGAGAAGGAGGAGATTGGTGGTTATGGGGGTGGTTCGGAATCCAGGCTGCAAGTTGAGCAAAAGATTGTCCACGATGGGGAGGTCAACAAAGCACGATACATGCCACAAAATCCGGACTTGATTGCGACCATGTGTGCGGATGGCAATGCTTTGATATTTGACCGCACGAAGCATCCTCTAGTTCCCCCTCAACCCTTGAAATGCAACCCGCAAATGATCTTGCAGGGACACTCTAAGGAAGGGTAAGTCTATGGGGCTGCAACTGGGTATAGTTGAGTTTCTAACATGGCACAGATATGGTCTCAACTGGAATCCCCATCGACCGGGTCATCTTATGACTGGAGGTGAAGATTGCACAGTGAGGTTATGGTGAGACACTACCCGCTATATAAATAGGCCACCTGGACTTACTGTCAACTAGGGATACCACTGCCTATACCAGGGTCAACGCCACCCTTTCTCCCGTCCGCACCTATACTCACCACACAGCGATCGTCAACGATGTTTCCTACCACCCACACCACGATAAGTTGTTCGGTTCCGTATCAGACGATCTTACCCTCCAAATCGTAGATACCCGGCACTCCGATCATACCACAGCAGCGCACAAGGTATTCGCTCACGGTGAAGCCGTGAACGGATTGTCATTCAACCCGGCATCTGACTTTGTTGTTGCGACTGCATCTTCAGACAAGACTGTTGGGATCTGGGACTTGCGGAACCTGAAGCATAAGTTACATAGTTGTGCCGGTCATGCCTCAGATGTCATCGGTCTCCAGTGGAACCCTCATGAGGAGGCAATCCTTGCGTCTTCGTCCGCAGATCGCAGGATTATCTTCTGGGATCTAAGCCGTATTGGCGAGGAGCAGACCCCTGAGGACGCGGAGGATGGGCCCCCTGAGCTGTACGTTTCCTTTCTCGCTTTTCCTCCAAGTCCGTTGAACTAACAGTTTTACACTTGTAAGTTTGTTCATGCATGGTGGTCACACTAACCGTGTGTCCGACTTTTCATGGAACCCCAATGACCCATGGGTCATGGTCAGCGCGGCTGAGGATAACTTGATCCAATGCTGGAAAGTCTCCGCAGCCATTGTTGGCAAGGATAATGACGACGTTCCTGAGAATGAGCTTGAGCAGTAGAATCGCTCAGGGCAAGAAACGCAAGATAATGTGGGGCCTGTAAGTGGAGCTTCAGGATACGACCAGGATTCTAGGGATGGGATTGATGCACAGAATGCGAAAGGTGCTAAGGGTCTGGGAGTGGCTCAGAGTGGCCCGGAAGTCCGTCCGGCCCCACGCCCGTAGGGGTCCTGGCAAAGAACTTGACGAGCTTGGTTTCTCCTGAAGCTTTGTGAAGGTCGAATTTGGCGATGTTTCTTAGTGGAGGGGACAAAATTCATGTATGCACAGCTCGTTACATTTGGTAAAAATCAATCATTTTTGTTTATGTACCCTAGCTACTTTAATTGTAGCAAGCAAAACCTTGCAATTTGTAATTTGATGCCTTGATCCCTGTCGCCCCCGGATCAATCTGACCCATGGTTAATCCGGCTAATCGGTTAATCCGGGGGCTATTGTACGTACCGGGAACGGCTGCAACAGGGGTGCCTGTTTAGAAATCCAACCAACCCCACATTCTGTACTTTCAGCATCAGTGAACTTTTTTGTTGCAACATTGTTTTTGTCTGTTCTCGTTTTTTTGTTTTTTGTTTCGCCCTCGTGTGCATTATTTATATTATATTATACCTAGCGGAAGAATAAATAAAATATGCAGTACGATTCCTCGATTGAGTTCCCCGGGACAAGCAAGTTGTCGAAACGGTATGGCAAGGAAATCGTCAATTACTATGGAGGTGCAGTACATATATTTAACCCCCCGCTCCTCCAACCCCAACACACCAAATCTAATTTGATCACCCCCAGGCTCTCCACTAAACCGCCTCTCGTTCCTACGCTCCAAATCCACCTTCCTACGCGCCGCCCTCCCCCAGGGCCGCTTCCTCCTCCTAAACAGCCTCAACGCCCTCTCGGCCCCATCTTCCCATCTAGCATTTCTCACCTACGATGAGGTTGCTAGGCTTGTTGGGTCCGTGTATGATCTTACGGATGAGGAGGTTGTGGAGAACTATGATTCATCGAAGAAGGTATTGCCAATAGTGTTATTCCTGGGTGTGGATGAAGGGTATGTACTTGAGGATGGGAAGGATGGTGGAGTGGTGTTTGAAGGGGGGTATAAAGGTCGGCCGTATTTTGCGGTGGATGTTGGTGAGCTTGTTGAGAGGGGGGAGCTGCCGCCTACACTACTGGGAGAAGGGAGGGAGTGGTTAAAACAGGGGTTACAGTTGGGGATTGTGATGAGGGAAGGTGAGTTTTTATTTTTTATTTTTTTTAGTTTGAGTGATGAGATGGCTTTTGGGGGGTGGGGATGGGATGCTGATGACGGGGTGGGATTGGGTAGCGGCGATTCTTGCCCAGGCTAGGTCGCTGCTGGATTGGAATGCACGGAATCAATTTTGTGCGGGGTGTGGGAGTAAGACTGTTTCGGTGCAGGCCGGGACAAAGAGGGTTTGTCCGCCGAGGGATGGGGCGCGAGAGAGGCCACACTGTGCGACAAGGAGTGGGATTCATAATGTTGCTGTACGTTTGCTCTCCTCCTCTTTCTTCAATATTGGGCGCACTGACCTCTTCCAACTCCGTAGTTCCCCCGGACAGGTAAGTTGATACCACAGGATAATCGTTACCCTCAAGTGAATTCTTTCGATATTAATTACAATACAAACCAACCCAGACGCCAGCGTAATCATGGCCATCATCTCCCACAAAGGCGATAAACTCCGTACCACTCCCCAC
>Ga0307511_10000941_pt1 | contig 30823 bp, 25 predicted proteins | sample 13_EM_MG_FD_200266 | JGI IMG/M metagenome (GOLD analysis project Ga0307511, IMG submission 200266) | Populus trichocarpa ectomycorrhiza microbial communities from riparian zone in the Pacific Northwest, United States - 13_EM | ecosystem: Host-associated > Plants > Roots > Unclassified | place... | reverse complement strand
CCTAGTGATTTCGCATTAACTGGACAGTTGCGTCTTCTCTTGCGGATTAAAGCCTGAAGGTGCGGATAAGTCTAGAAGGGACTTTACATGCTGAAGGATTATTCGGAGTTCTGAATAAGTTCCTTTGTGGCAATAGAACATACGGCCGCTCTATTTTATAGTTGGAGTATCCACTATATAGTTAATAGAGCCCCCGTCACAACACCATTGAATGTACCAACCCAACCATGGGAAAGTATTGCAATCGATTTCCTTAGTATGGAACCTGTCACTATTCCCTACTTTGAATTAATTCCTAGTTATCATAAGTTGAAAGGAGAAGGATCTCATAATATTTCCTTTGACAAGATATTAGTCATTTCTTGCAGACACACTGATTTTACTTTCTTTATACCTTGCATTAAAGAACTTAATGCTAAGGATGTTATTGATATTTTTGAAATATGGATCAAACCCACTGTTGGAATTTCTTATAAGCTTATTACAGATCAAGATGTTCTTTTTATGTCAGCAATATTTCTAGACTGTCCAAACTCAGTTGGAGTTAGTCACAAAGCCTCCTCTGCATATCACCCACAAACTGATGGAGCATCAGAAAGAAAGAACAAGACTATTATTCCTATGTTTGCTGCTAAGAAGTTAGAAGATGGTACAAATTAGGTATAGCCAGCACCTTCTATTTAAATAGAGGTGAATACCGCTGTTAGTGGACCCAGAGGAATATCTCCTTGACATATTCTCCTAGGCTTTGACTTAAAGCTAGAATCTACACCACTCCCCATACCAATACCTATCTTTTCCAACCCAGCCAAAAGATTCTATGAGGCTGCAGAAAACCTTACCAAAGCCAAAATCCAGCAAATATATCAAGCCAACAAAAAGAGACGGGCATCCCTGCCTACCCTGTTGGATCCCAAGTCATGCTATCAACTAAGAACCTCCCAGCCAGACACAACTCCTCTAAACTATCCCCTAAATTGATAAGACCCTTCAAAGTCACCAAAGAGTTAATATTCAGCCAAAATGTTGAACTAGACCTTTCAGAAAACCCTAACCTCTCAAACATCAATTCAATCTTCCACACCTCCCTCATTAAACCCTATTTCCCAAACCCTATCAAATCCACAGGTAGTGAAAAAACCAAGCTAGGACCTGTTAATGAAAAAGAAAATAGGTATAAGGTAGAAAGGGTGATAGAATACAGAAGCCAACCAGGTACTGGACTGCCCCAATACAAGGTTAGATGGAAGGGATATGACTACTACCAAGATAAATGGGTAAAAGACAAAGACATTGACCACTCACTAAAGAAAGATTTTTGGCTAAATGGGAACAAAGGTACTACTTATAGCAAGAGACCTGTTAACAAAAAAATATGGCAAAATGGTAAAGGAAAGAGCAGGGAAGAAACTCTTAAGATGATTGCTACAGAAAGAGATAGGATCCTCAACCCCCCTATTACTTCTCATGCTACTATTGTTAAAAACCCTGTTAAGAAACATTTTTATATTGATAATATCTTTGGTTATGATCATGTTAAGAAAGCTTATATCATGTACTAAGAAGATAGATTTTATTTTTAAGTAAGGAGGAATGTAAGGAAGTGATATTCTCAGTATGCTGATCTATCACCACTTCACAACTTGCCCTAAACCAATATCTACTATATAATTTCTTACTAAGTTATACTAACCTGCTTGGTTAATTATGTTGGAAGAATCACAAGTAATTTCTTTATTTTCACAAGTCCATTATAAGTCACCTATGACTTAATAATTTCCTATGACTCATGTATGACTCTAAGGTTATGACGCACTTAATGAGTCAGAGATGGATTTCAAATTATGTATGACTCACTACTAAGGCACAGCTACAATAGTGAGTCACAACTAGTCTTGGCATGTAATACTTAAGGGCTGAAGGTCTGCATCCAGAGAAAGGATCAGACTGGAAGAAGACAGACAGATATTAGTTAGATACAACAAATATAAGAGTTCCACTGGTTAATTCTAGTCTCATGTGGACTCTTACTCAAAACTTAGTAATCCAATACTAGAAACCAAACACCCAGCCTTTAAAGGACTTTGGAGTTCTGGAATATTACTGCAGGGTAATATTCCAGCCTAAACACTTTAGGTCCCCATTTATATTGATGCTCCAGAAAATATCAACAGCGGAGATATGAAATGGCGAGACTCATAGTTTTTGGACACTTGAGTCAATGTGATATAGAGATGGTGAAGTATGAAAGCTATAAGATTGGAATCAAAAGAAGCGTTAGACTGTATTGGATTCAAACTGCAAGGCAGTGCACTCACTACTTATAACCACCACCTTATCAAGGAAAAGGACAAGGTATCCTTTTTCAGCTTCATCCTGGTGCTACAGGAATTCCTTATTCCCTCCACTAGCAAGGACCTCCTATGGAAAGAATGGAAGGCCGCCTCACACAACAAGGATGGATGACATATGGATTTCAAAACCTTTACCAATTGGCTGGAAGAGCTATAGATTAAGCTTATCGACAAGGATGGATACCAATGCATTTCTTGGGAAGTCAAATGCAGGAATTCCATGATCCACCTACCTAACTACATGGAAACAACCTTGTTTCCCAATATACTTGATTCTTGGACGTTCAACGACCTGGTCAGGAAGGCAGATTCATATAAGGCTGCACGAAAACATGGGTGTATCTCAACTACACCCAAACCTGCACGACAGCCAACTACACAACCAGCTCCGAACCCTAGTCGCAATTATCGCAGGGATCATAAGACAGACACCAAGAAAACAAGTTCTGATCCTGGAAGGATCACTGCTAAAAAACAACTAGAACCAAGGATCCCGACTGGAAAGTGTTTAACAAGACATTAACATCATAAGACAAGATGAAGCTAATCAGGGATCGGAAGTGTCTATGGTGCCGTGCATCTAGTCACACCTTCAAGGAATGCAAGAAGCGAATATACAAACAATCCATGCGTACCGCTGCACAAATTCTATCCCTGCAACACACCAACAAACCAGTTATCGCTAAGAATAACTAAAAGGGCAAAGCCAAGGCAAAACCCCAGCCTACCGAAGAATTAGACTATAGCAGGGTTCAGGTCAAGGTTAACGGCCACTCTGCATTAACCCTTGTGGTTTCACAGACCACCGGCGGAGATGTTATCAATACACAATTCGTCCACCTATACGGTTTACCCACTTATGGAATCGCCAAGTGGTCACACAACACTACGATCAAGGAATCAAAGGGTGGGATAGAAAACGCATGGGATGTCCAAATGGACTACAGAGGATATACTGATATAAGAACGCTCTGCGTAGCGCATCTTGCAGGCTGGGACATGATCTTAGGCAAGCAAGTGCTTACAGCTCTGAATGCCTTAATACCAGTCAGACCAAAACTTTTCATCATACAACTTGAAGAGATAGCACACTTTGCACTCAGGTAATAGAGAAAAGTAGGGCTTGCCACAGGGCAAGTTACATTGGCTGCACTCTCCATAGAAGATGAAGTACCAGACCCTCTTCTACCACTCTTCGAATTCATGGTCTCAGCTATGCGTGTTGGAGAAAGTCGGGAATTCAACCCCTTCGTTGAATTGGCCCAGTGTGTTTTAGGCAACCACACACATAGAGTTACCACCCCTCAGAACTATCCACCACCGAATCTGCCTGAAACCTGGCTCTACATGGGTACCAAAATGGTGACTCTCACCTCCAAATTTTATGCATAGCTCACGAGATAGCTCACCGAAGAAGAAGGCTCAGGTTCCATTTATCGTGTAGAACACAAAACCAATGTGGTAGTTCTTTTCGTACAAGCCTAACGAGATGATCCCACCAAAACTCATCGTATCCTATAGGTCAGGGATTAGAACGAAGGGGTTGACCCCAACAACACACCTCTACCAAGCATTGAGGAACTCACAGAGCTAATCGCTACTCATAAATACTGGAGCAAGGTTAACCTAGCAGATGGGTACCACAACATCACAATCGAAGAAGACTTGGAACAACACTCCACCTTCCTCACTCACATAGGATATTACCAGAGTCATATGATGCAACAAGGCGAGCACAAACCATGTACGAAATATTTAAGGACATGGTCTTCCAGGACCTTGTCATCTACATGGACGATATCATTATCTTTTCAGATACCTATGACAAACATGTGGCTACCTTACACAAGGTTCTACAACGGCTCCTAGACGAGAAGTTTTGGTTGAAGGCCAGCAAGTGCCAGTTCTTCACCAAACATCTAGATATTTTAGGGCACATACTAACTCCGGATGGATTACCCTTACGCAAGGTTCTACAATAGTTCCTAGATGAGAAGTTTTGGGTGAAAGCTAGCAAGTGCCAGTTCTTCACCAAACGTCTATATATTTTAGGACACATACTAACTCCGGATGCATTACATATGGATTCTAGGATAGCAAGAAAGCATTGAACTTTTAGGTTCCCAGCAACTGCAGGGAACTACGAAGCATACTCGGCGTTATCATATTCCTAAGTAAGTTTTGTTTAGATTTAGCATCCTGGTCAAGCACCCTATTAGAACTGCAAAGCAAAAATGCACTATGGAGATCGACAGACACCCATACCATGGGACTTGAGAAAATCAAGGAACTTGTGAATTCTCCACAAATTTTCAAACCCTGGGACCACTTCTCAGCAGTGCCAAAATACCTGGTATCCGATACTAGTTATATTTGACTAGGATCATGGATACGACAAGGAGAACTAGGTTCCATTCGACCCTATCGATTTCATTCTCGGAAATTCAGCCACATACAGCTGAAGTACCCTACCTACCAAAAGGAGTTACTCCCTATTGTTGACTCCCTGAGGTATTTAGAGGGTCAGCTCCGAGACCACAAGTTCACGGTTCTCACGGATCACCAACCACTACTCTCCTTCCTTCGACCATGACAAACATCTCAGAAGCTAGCTCTTTGGGAAACTTACATGTAAGAATTCGACTTGGTTATCGAACATACAGCTGGAAAGGAAAACCTGTTAGCGGACGCTTTATCAAGGAAGCATCAACACTACCTCGATCCCACCGAGGAACAAGACTTCATTCCAGAGAGCATTGATCCCACAGAAGTCATCACCGAACCTCAGGACACTTCTATTACTACCAATAACCTATCTATCTCTCCCAGTCTCGAAGAAAGAACAATGGTTTCCCGTGCCTATATCAAATTCAAGCATACCGACTGCGACTACAACAAGTGTGCAGGCCAGGACGAAGCCTCGGTCACAACTCCTTATGTTCCTATCTTGACAATGAGAATGACGGAGACTACGAAGACTACGATGATATAAAGGAGGAAGAAATGCAGTCAGATTAGAGTACCCTCTCTACCATCCCCAAGTAAATCTTTGGGGGGTATAAATTTAATACTCACCCTCACGTTGTTGAGCAAGATTAATTTAATAGTTATCATCATATTAGCACTCCTGCAGTGGATACCTCCTCTATCACCAATGACTACAATAATTCTGCCATCATTACCAACGTTGTCAATGATGCCTGGCAACACTACAAGCAACACAGAAAGCAACATCATACGGATTGTTATGACTACTACTGCCGCTCACATGGTAGCTCGCACCAGAATGGGAACCGCTATTTTCCCACCACCAGATACTTAGTTTGTGGAACCTATGGACACGGATATTTAGACTGCACTCTATCAGAGGCAGTTTATCAGAAGGAGAAGGAATTCCAGTCCAGTTAGCGAGACTCATGGAATTTGAAAGCTACCACTATCCCTCCTAACAATATCTCCTCTTCTGAGACTACCGATATTGACATTCCTAATCTTAATATTAAAGAAGATTCAAACCGCACTTACATGTGGACTGCAGAAGAATGAGCAATTAAGAATGCTCCTATTGCTCATCACAACCCATGGGATCAGCAAACCTAACAAAACAACTCATGGGACTATAACATCAAGATTGTACCAGACAAGGAAAGGCCCTGGTTCCTCTCGGCTCCAGTCAGCACCAGATCACAATGCAATGCAGCTTCCGGAGAAGCTAGCGGATCTAATCAAGGTCATAACATCCTCTTACCCCCCACTAATCCTATAAGATATATCCCAGTAGTGGAATTTATGTGCCAACATCATATAACTAGTAAGAAGAACAATCTTGCTAACGATCCTCAAACATAGAAGAAGACGTCAATTCTTCCTACACCCACTACCACTTATTGCTGCAACTTCTGCAAATGCGAGGGACACTATACTTTCACATGCGAGGCAAAACGCAAGGCAGACGTATACTTCAGGTATAGAATCGTGCTAGCAACCAATATGGTAAAGATATACCTCGATCTCGATGATGGCTCCAGAGAAGATCCCTACTTCTATCTCGCTCCTCACGTTGACAAGGATGATAGAATGAGGGATACCTATATATCGCATGTATCAGGATATGCCTCATGGGGAGCCAGCTCTACAACGCTCTACAAGGAAAGAAAGAAGTAAGCAAGGACAATGGGTTCTTGTACAAGAAGAATAAGAAAGGAGAATAGAGGCTGGTTCTACCAATTATGTTCGATATGAATGGTAAGAACTACCTCGAAGCTATAATCACGGAAGCTGATAATGCTACGGCATATGGCGGAGTTGACAAAACGTTGAAATGGTTGACTCATAAATGTATTGGCTAGCCAATTTCAAGGCTTTTTAAGAAATAGGTGGCAAGTTGCGATACCTGTCAACAGATGAAGTATAGCAACAAGCCACAACTAGAACAAGTAATGATGTTACACGTTCCTAGAAGAGCCTGGACCAATATCAATATGGATTTTCTAAAAATCTCTCCTGTTTTCACTTACTGCTCTACCATATACCCGAATATTCCTTTGGAAGACAATCATATGATTTGCTTTTCGAGAAGTTGGATGATTGTCTGTAGACAAGCAGGATTTATGTTTCTCATTCCAGTTGGAGATAATCTTATAGCAGAGAAGTGCATTAATCCGTTTGATGCACACGTTGCTTCTGTTATCGGTTATCCCCATTACATTGTTTTTGATTGATACACTCTCTTGGTGGCAGACCACTTCAAGGATTTGGCAGCAAGAAAGGGAATCAAGTTAGAACCGTCTACCGCATGCCATGCTCAGACGGACAGTCAGTAAGAAATTGCGAACAAGGCAATCCTCCAAGCCGCACAAGCATGCAAGGTGGAAGGAAACGAATGGATGCACAAAGTCTTGAGAAAACACCACAAGACAATACAGTCCATTCTTTTCACTTCTAGGCTTTGAGGCAAAGCTAGGTCCTTCCTTCTTCCCCTACCCAATCACTCCTTATACCCCTACAGAGGAACATTATCTTGCATCTCTCGCAACCTATACTCCTCCAATATCAAGCAGGCCAAAAAAGCTAACAAGAAGCGATCTGTTCCACCACTTCTTTCAGGCAGCCATAAGGTTCTTCTCTTTACAGAGAACATCAACCTCTTGAACACATCTAGGAAACTCAAACCTAAATAGTTCAGACCATTCCGCATCCAACATGTCAATAAGAAAGTGCACAACTTTACGTGCGACGTGTCAATGGACAGCCAACTTTCTCTTATCCACAATACCTTCCACATCAGCAAGATCAAACCTTACATCGAAAACGATTTGACAAATTTCCCAGATCGTTACGAGGAACAACCTGATAAAGTAAAGAAAGGCAGGTGGGAAGTCGAAGGAGTACTCGAATTTCGTACCGCTTGTCATGGGGGCTCTATTAACTATATAGTGGATACTCCAACTATAAAATAGAGCGGCCTTATATTCTATGGCCACAATGGAACTCATACAGAACTCCAAATAATCCTTCAGCAAGTAAAGTCCCTTCTAGACTTATCCGCATCTTCAGGCTTCAATTCGCAAAAGAAGACGCAACTGTCCAGTTAACACAAAATCACTAAAGTAGCACAATGTAGTCTAAACCACAGATAAGATCAGAACTCAGAAATTGTCAACTTAGAACTTTGTACCCTTCATGTGGAATCGATTGCTAAAGAGCTATGGTGGGCGCTATCCTCACCTTTGACAATTCTTTCCCTATTTATATTCCGCAATGATATATATTGTGATAACTCGCAGGCTTTGGATTACTCATGTCCAAAGGTTGTCACATCAATTTTCCTTCATGTAGTCGCCTTCTGCACTTAGTCTGCCAGCGTTTCAGATACTGCATATTTATACTACAAACTTAACTCTACTAAGAATGCTTTTCCCAAATATATCTCTAGACACATACTCTACCTATTCTTAGTTACTGCTGTTGCGAGATAACCATAGTCTTATTCCGATGCCAGAGTAACTTATAGATAGTAAACTTGAAGTAGTTCAGTTTACAACTCAGAGTTTTTAATTAATAGATCCACCATCATCCATCCGAGTCATCTAGTGTCCATTGAGAGTCTGTCTCGTATAAACGTGAACTAGCTTCAACTGCTCATAACTCCACGGATACGACTCCGTTGATCTTCATTAAGGTCTCATTTGAAAGCTCTATCTGCGTGGAATCTAATAGACTAGGTCCGTTTTCCACTTTTTTCAACTAGGCATATGCTAGAACCTGCAGAAGTAGTTTTAACAACTTCAAAAGCCTACAACCTGCCCAGTATGACGCTGATCACCAAATTAGTTCCAGAAATGGATTCAGCGTGCAATACTACCCTTAAAACCACCTTGAACTGAAAGTATCTGTAAATCTTTATTTTCGCTCAGATTTCCATTATCACTTATAGTGTTACTGGATGCCCTTTGGTCTAAATTACGCCTTGGTGGTTCAATTTTATTTATTTCTCTCCAAGGATATTTGAGGGTAACCCAAAACGGCTAGGAGTGACGAATGCGCCTATTATGATATAGCTGCAAGGCCGTAAAAATATACAGATTCCAACCATAGTTATGGTTTCTCAATCGGGCTTAGTCCCGTCCAGCAGTAAGCTTCCAAAGTTACTTACTTAGGGCTTAGTTGATATAAACCGCATTTGGTAAGTACCTTACTTAGTAGGTTAAGGGTAACCAATCCTAGTTTAGGGTAATGTGGCAAGTTCAGGGTAACTGCTCCCATACAATTTTGGACTTAGAAATATTTTCTTCCGTCGCATAGTAAGAAACTTTGTCTGACTGTAACTAGATCACTAGTAGTCGGAATCATACGAAACTTGAACTGTAGCTCCAGCTACGCGTTCTTTAGTAGTTCCTGTATACCTGCACTCAGCACGCAATATTTCTATTGTCAGGCTGTACTGCAGATATAAGTATTACTACTACCAGTAATATTTTCTAGTAACGCGCTATACCTGGGTATCGCAGGAGTATCATTAATTCTCGTAGGCACCATTTGACTCCGCTGATGCAATCGTGCAAGTCCCATCCGGTGTATTTATTTTTTGCCAATGCGATGAGCGTCGCCGGGATAGTCTGTGTTCTTGTAATCTATGGCGAGGGGATCGGTCGTCATCTCTATCTGCGGCTGCTGTTCCTGTGGCAGGGGCGCGTGGGCGAGGGACTTGGCGTGTATTTCCCAGGAGGTCATGACGCTTGGTCATGGGCGTCATTAGTGGTGGGTTTAGCCGATCCGCCTTCTTGGGATTGTCCTTTCTTTTTCCCTTTGTTGGTATAGCTCGTTAGTGCAGTGTGGAAATTATCTCGCATGTGAGTGGTTGTCGTTGTTGCTCTCTCGAGTGTCGTGGGCCAATGCCCTGTCGGGGTGGATTCGTACAGCTCGGTGGCAAAAAGTTTCGTACCCCGTGCATAAGGAGGCTCAATTAGAGTGCCCAATCCACTGCCGATCTGAATTTTGTATGGGCAGGTACAGTAGGTAGGACATACAAGTTTGGGTGCATAATCCTGTACCGATCTCGATTCTGTATGGCCGAAGGGGTAAGACATACATAGCATGCTTTTGTCTCGTAATGTAGGGTACGAAACTTTTAGCCACCTAGCTGTATGAGAGCCAGGAAGCGAGGAAGAGGGGAAAAGTTTCAAACGAGGGGAAAGGTATCGCGATAGTTGATCCCCCGAGGTTTGTGTAGATATTCTTGTTGTGGGCGGCGAGGGCTCTCTCTGGTACCGCCCGCTTGTCTGTAGCTGCTCAGACCAAGTGCTCGTCCTTGTGCGTCGACCTTCTTGGAGCTATGGGAACTGTGACGAGTTACCTAGTGGCTTCAAGCGTTGGTAACTTAATCCGCTGCCCCGCGGAAGCTGAACGATGAAATAGCAAACTAGTTAAACCTCGTGGCGTCCCAAGATATCGGCAGCAACCCCCTAGACCCTATCCTCCAGCTCCAATTCTAGCTACGCTGGCGCCCTTCTAAACAGTACATGCAAGTGCAACGACCTCATGAGAAGGCGAACGAAAAAATAGGGTGCGGGTACGAGAACACAGCTATGCATGCAATTGTCAGATAACCTTTAGACCTAAGAATCTTATGTAGGTGGCACAAGTTATGTATTGATAGAGCGTGCGGGTACATATAGAGGTTCCACTGTATTAATAAATTATTTCTGCCACCTAAATGATTCCTGACCTGGTGCCAAACGATTCCATAATTTCCAAAACATGAATAGCGAAAAATATAGCCCGGTCTGCTCGCAATTGAGGGATAGTTCGAACTATTGCCAGTCGGTACCTATCGGAGCAGGACACTATACGGAACATAACTAAAAAGGGACCCAAATCAGCGTTATGTCACCCTCCTAACCCTAAAACAAAGTCCTATAAATACTAGTACCAAGTTCGAGCTTCATACTCCAACCACCCCCACAGGGCCCTACCAAACAGATCCTACCCACATGTGCACAAAGAAACCTTAGAAAGTCCTTCCTGTAGGATCTAGGCCACCGCGACCCTCAGTGCCGTCACATGCATACTCCCCCATCCTCCTGCTTCCTTCCCATACGCCTGTTGTATATTTGCAGATACCCAGACACCTCTACCATCCTAGGTCTCCATCCACCCTCTATATATGTGGCCAATACGGTATCCAGTCAACCTCTTTATATACATCCTCGGGCAAACTTCGCAAACTCGCAATCCCTTCTACAAAGAAGTAGACTCTCCCCACACGCCATATTACATAGTAGGTGAACCACACCACCACCGATATCCCACCTAATATCCCAGCCAATATCCAAAAGATTATGAAAACTACGCATTTTAACAGAAGCTGGCCATCACAGGGTTTCCCCTGGGCCCACTTCTTTGGGTCAAGTACGAAACTCATCTTTCCCAACGAATCTTCTATCCGCGACGCTGCACTCACACCTAATCCGATCAAGGCCATCCCCAATACCATGCAGGCGCTACTGATTGCAATAAAGCACCCACCCCAGCGCCATAAATAGCGCTCAAGCAGAGACGGGAAATACTTGTGCCATTGTATGAGGTGGACTCCTCCATAAGTGACCCCAAACAGAGGCATGCAAGCCCACCTGCAGAGGTCTTCTGGTTGCCATACAATGTGAGCGAGGCCACTCTCGGATTCACGCGTCCGTAGAGCGAGCCTGATACGGTGGGCAGCATATCGGAGTAGCTTTTTGGGGGAGTCCGGTCGCAGAGTTCCTAGTTCCTGAATGAGGTTCTGGTATCGCTTCCAGTCGATGCAAGTTACCCCAACCTGCGTTGATTTGCCCAAAGAGAAATTCAGCAACAACTCAGCCTGTTGGCGATCTATCCACAAGTGACCCTGGTGATCTGTGGGGCCTGTGCTGAATCGAAAGCAAGTAATATGTGCTACTTTGTCGAGCAGCTGCCGGGGTAGGGAAGGGGCCTCGCAGTCGTGGCGATCGGCAGATGTGGCTGATGGATCAAATTGTTCGTGATATGCGTGGACCCTGAACGTGCGGACACAAACTATGAGAGGGTCGTTCGCGCTTTGAGTCTCCCAGATAAACCTGCCTTCATCCCAATCAGTCTCATGGAGCGTCCATCGAATGGGGTTTGTGCTTCCGTCTGCCAGGTTCCGGTTATCCACATGGCACCGCAAGATTGCTGGCGCTTTTTTTGAACCGACCGATCCGTTTGGTTGATTTTCCCATGGCCATCTCCTTCGCTTAGGTGGGTAGTCCTGGCTCCAACTTTCACTAGGAGCGTTCCACTCAAGAATATCCTCCACCCATAGTAGTACGCGCCACTTGCTTTCCGGATCCACTCTGGACTCTGGAATGGGTACTTTGGTTGGCTCATTAACACCCTGAGGTTTGTTCAACCAAAGCAGGGAAGCCATCAACGCACATGCTGAATTGATGACAGTGTTGAACTCTAGTAAAGTACTAGGCAAGCCATTCGCCCTGCGAGCAATTACCTGGGCAAGCATCCATATTGCCTGGAAACAAGCGAGGGCCTTACCGACTGGGTCGGTCTTGCTCTTGTCATTGATCTCCTGGATCGTGATTTTTGGAGCAAGCTGCAAGGCGCTGAGAATGAAAAATGCACTATGCGTCAAGGGCAACTGGCCATTGGTTTTCTGGGGGTATTGTTCGCTGCTCTGTTGGGGCACTTTGTGATCCATATCTATCTCATATCCACCTATTCCGACGTATAATGCCCTTTCCAACTCCGGAGGGATGAAGAATTTCCAGCACCCTCTTAACCTTGCCTCCACACCCTTCAAGGGGTTAGTGGCTCTTGCTAGAAGTGGTTCACTATCGATTGGAGGCTAGATTGCGTATCAATAGCTGCCGTAAGTATTTTCCGGAGAGACCTTCATCTTACCTGTCCGTCATGTTCTTTTGTTACCTCCTTTACCTCAACTTTAACCTTTTTCGCCTCGACTAGGCATCTGCGAAGTGTTAGCTTAAAAAACGGCAAGGATTTTTCGAATCGTCAGGGACTCAAAAGGCGTAAATGCCACTTACCTCTCTTTACCTTCCAACTTGAGAGTATCCAGTTTTTCACACAGCTTGCATGCATAAAAGTAATCTGTCACTGCCTCAACAACCAAGAGATCTGGGAACCAAAGTCCATGGAACATTAACAAACACCGGTTGCCTAATATGCGAGTCCGGCGCCATGTTGAATTTCGCACACCGTACGTAGGGACGCGTGGATGTAAAATCGTCCACGTGCACAGTACCAAGGTCACGGTACAACTCCAAATGATATGGAATGTACTTCGCTGTGAGATATTTGGCACCCATAAAGGTGCTAAGGTAATATTGCTGTACCCATCGACAGGGGGTTCAAATAGGGGGTTGCCCATGGCACGAGGCTAGCTTAATCGCGGAGGAATAGCTTCACCACAACTCGAGGAAACTGTCGATTTTCAGGATAGGGTAGCCTGGTGTAAGGTTTAGGGAGACAAAGCGACTGTTAGGTGTATAAGTTTCGGTGGTCACCACCCTGGTGGACTCACTCTTGTTCCTCTCTTTATAATTACCGTATCTCAGGCACAGGTCGAATTCGGCAGGATTATATTTCTGCACTGGAGTACAGTCATGCTGAGCCTCACCCGTATTTGCAGCCGTTCACAGAAGCAATTACGAGAACGTGTTGGGAGGTGAAACCTGTGGCCTATCACGTGCAATTGGGTTAATTTTCCCTAAAATCGTATAGGTGCAGAGATGACATATGCAGGTTGCAGCCTTGCTATCTGCACCAATAAGACGAGTACGACTACCACAAACAGTCATAACTGTGTGAAGCAAATCTTGCATCATACTGGTCTGCTTTTTTATCCTGTGCCAGGTATTATTGCGGTCCATTGAGAATTTAGCTTGCAGCTCGCTGGCCCTGGTCTGCAAGCCTGCATGCACCCCGTGGAACAATGTCGTGTTCGCATCTCCGGAAATTGAACCAACACAGCGGCAAGGAAAATTGCTGTAAATAGATGTGACATCTGATTAAGCTCTATGTTCATGATGATGGTAAAGCTGATACATACCCCAGCATTATTTTAGGCATGCCCAAGCTCCACGGCCGCACGAGCCTGTGAACTACTCCCTATAAAACCCAGCGTGTTGTATATACACTATGTAAAAAGATAAATCCTGATGATTCGCTCCCTGTGCTCTACCAAATCCTGTCTTCTCCGACATCGGCTATTGAGATCGACCAGAGCTCGCCCTGTACGGTGTTCTCGAGTGTGATATCTTGACCTATGCACTGAACCTACATCTCCTCTTTGACGAGGCCTAGGCTCAGTCTAGGTCTATGGATAGCTCAGAATCATGGTGTAGAATGCTACCGGGGGTCCAGTTCAGTTATAATTTACTACAAGCCATAACATCCCATGACCTACGTATTAACACTGTCCTTACTGCCGGAGCATATAGTTAGGATAATTATCCCAGTGAGAAGTATACAATATACAGTATACGGTGCCCGTGACACCGCAGTGATTGTGCGACTGTGCTACCCGCGAACATAATACTATACTAATTCCATAGTTTATCAACGTAATCACTCTATCAAGATCTACCTAGCCGTGCATAGATTTATTGCCCGGATGCGGCTCCAAAGAACCCTGGTCACTTGCTTGACGTACGCATGTCGCTTGACCTCCAAAAAGTGGTGCGTGGTACAACGAGTATGGAGAAGGAGTCAAAGGGAAATATAGAGCAGGGGGTGCAGAAAACGGGGAGGAGAAGAGGGGAGCAGAGCTGACCCGACGTCGATGTGGTGGGTGTTCGGCGATGCTGCTGGAAATTGAATGGTTGGATTGATCGTGCAGGCTATCATCAATTATGAGACCAAGCGAATCGGCACCCTGCGGCTGAGTCAATGATGGTGGGTTCGCCCGACTCCAAGCTCCCTAGCTTTTTAGAGCTGCTTCGTATGCTCTTGCGTCAAGGACCAAGATTCAAGCTGCTTCAATTGGTTCTAAGGGGGCTTGATGCTAAAGGGGAGTACGATTGGCTTGAACTTGAATGATTTGTTGTCTTAATTTCTGAGAACCCAAAACCCAATCGAGCGCTTAAGAATCCCACCACTGCGTAGGCCAAGGCACGAGCCGGCTCGTCATTTTTCAAGGCAGGCTCGAGCTTTTCCCCGGTCGGGCTCGTGCCCAGGCGTACCACTGCGGCATTTCGCTGGTGTTGGCAATTAAGGAGAATCACCTATATTAGTTAAGTCGTATCATTTATTAGAACCACAGCAGATTCCAATTAGATGAATTAAATCTGCGGTGTTGGGTTAATGCTGCAGTCACATGCTTTTCCCTACACACAGGCTGTAAAACCCTGACCTAGTTGGCCAGATTGTAAAACCAGCTACGTTAGCAGCATTGTGCCCCCATGCTCAGCGTACTGTTCATACGCTAATGAATTCAATATAGATAGCAACAGATAGATACTACTGGCCATCTCGTATCATTGACATATCGTGTATACAGTGCGTGGGGGAAAGTTACTACGCATCTTAGACATGCATGAGACATGCATGCCGATGCCTATAATATGCAATAAAGGCTCTTCGTATGCTACTCTATAGAACCTATATTTCACGCTCAATAGCCCTCAGTAGGTGGCGATACAAACCCCCTAATGTGAAGCCCTTCTCCACAATTTTGTGGCCCTCAAAAGCTTCATTTTGGCAAGTTTATGCAACCCTATCCCTTGTACATCATTCACGCTAGCATGTTGGCCTGAGACAAAAAAAGAAAAAAAATAAGGGGCGTAGTAACTTTCCCCCAGGCACTGTACATAAATGGCTATTGTAGTAACACGTACAACAATGGCACAATATTAATAGTATTGACGCACGATCTGTCGATGTTCAGCAGCCCAAGGGAATTGAACAATTCGCGAAAGGCCTCCCGATTTGGATTTCAATTTTGCGACTTTCCCAACGCCGGATACTGCTTCATGCCCTACCCGTTCAATACCATTACCCCGCGATGGCCAGTCTACCACGGCAAGCACACATCTTTAATAGTTGAATAGAGAAAGAACAAAGTCTAGCGAATAGTCTTTGTATGCAAGACGATGATCAGGTACCGACATCTAGACCGCAATCAGTGATTAGGATAGGCGGATTGGCTTGACTAAACCAGGCTACCATTTTGTCAATATCCAAAGCGGTATAGGGGCTAATTGTATCCAGCACGGTATAGGAGAAATCGGGGCTAAACTAACTAGCTGGTTCGAGTTATATTGCAATCGAGGTTTACTGTTACCCCAAGGCCTGAGCTTCATATCAATATCCTTGATGTACCGCACAATGGGTGTTTCGCGAAGTGTTCACTTCCCTTGGGCGGCTGAGACCTCGACAGATCGTGCATTAATACTATTAATATTGTTCCACTCTTGTACGCCTATAGCCAACTATTTGTGCACGATATGTCAATGGGACGAGATGGCCAGTAGTATCCTTCCATATTGAATTCATTAGCGAATGAACTCCCTCCAATATCACGAGGCGCAGTACGCTGAGTACAGGCACAATCAGTTATTCTTATCGATAAAGATTCCGATTTGGGCTAGATTACTTTACCAACTACCCAATTAGGTACTCGAATATATCTGGTCCCCCAGAATATTCGTATCGCAGTACCGCGAAAACTGGGGGGTAAGAGCCCTTGTCGGTTTATATGATACCCAGCATGGACGACCCAAAAATCACAAAATTGAACGCTAGTCAAAATAGGTTTCTGAATTTGTTCATTATTTAATCTCGGTGAATCCAGATCTGAGTAACAGAATGTTTACATGAAGCTAAGTAGTAGAATAGGATAGCTATAAGGTCGTGGTGTGCGATAGAGGTCTTGATGGTATGGCCAGAAGCATATTTAACCCTTTGACATATATGAGGTGGCTGCTGAGCGGGAGATCGAGCTCATTGATTGCGATGCTTGTCCTCTCTCACTCCCGGGTTGTCCAGGGATATATATACATAATTTCCCTATATGCGCATATGTTGTTTCACATGTCGTCCCACACTCGTCCCACGCTCAACATATCATCTCATTCTTCATGCCTTCCCAGCATACCCACATGCCAGCGCCACATGCCTTGCCTTCCTGGCTGGAACAGTATTTTCTTACAGATCCTGTACACAGGGATGCGGAGAGCCTCGTAGGGTTTGCAGTACTTGGCATTCTAGGCAGGCAGTTCTTGCGAATATGTATTTCAGCATGATTTTTAACCCGGGAAGGAAATTGTGACAGGAGATTTGAGCTGACGTTTTGTTTGCAGCTAGACTTGGAGAAATAGGCTGAAAATAGAAGGTTAGGATGCTATCCAGTACTTACTCGCACGTTACTGGCAGTGGGGGCAAAAATGTCTGCGGATGCTTGAATCAGGCCACAAGGTGAGCACATGGGCGCAGACATTTCTGATCTCTATCCAAGTACGTAGAATTGACATTTTTGATCCTGTGAATACAAGTGTCATTAAAACCGATAATGGCTTTTACTTCCTAGTTTGCGCGGTACTGCGATACGAATATTCTGGGGACCAGATATATTCGAGTACCTAAATGGGTAGTTAGTGAAGCAAGCTAGCCCAAATAGGAACCCTTATCGATAAGAATTTACTCCCCAACTTGAGAACAACACAGATTGCTGCCTTTCTCACCTCCTCCGCACCCCTTCCTGCAATTATTTCTTATACTGGGTTACACATAGCCACAGTATCTACTAGTAATTGGGTCCAGGGAACAAATGACAGATCGGGAACTCTTCACTAATGCTAGTTAATTACACTAGACTCGTTACACATACGTATATCCGCAATCTCATGCCATAGGAGGAGGCCCCTATCGATAAGACCACCAGAAGCGTATTAGGGCAGAAGAGAAGACTAGGGCTACTGAATAGTAACACATTAATGTTACGCACTTTAGCAAATAATGTTCACTTTATTATTCTAATATATGTGGTGGCTTTACCAAAATATTGAGAATATTCATTATATCAACTATATTCTTAACTCCGGCAGAGCTCGCATGTGGCTCCTAACTGGATGCGATATTGGGGACGGTGTCGATACTTGCATCCCCGACCACCACCCCCAGCCTACCTTTCATACGCATAATTTCATATAGCACATTCTTATTTCGCCTATACTTAGTCAAGCATACGTCTATCGAGAATCTAAAGACTTAATCAACAGACTAGCCAATGCATACTAATCTACAAGCAACATGCACTGCAAAAGTATATGCCATACTCATAATTACTCTTGGAGATTTAGCCGGAAAAATCACTTTGATCGGAGACCATGATCAGCATCGCTCTATAGTAACTTACCTCATAGAGAGGGCTTCGACAGCAGTGCATACTACGACGTAGATCTTACTCTCTATTGCAATCCCGAAACCTCCCTGGGCTAGAGTGATATATAAGAAGAGTATTCATCAGGCTGAACGGTTGCTGTATCACTTTCTGCCAACTTTGTGCCGCAGCTCAACCATACATATACTTCAACCCCCAAAGGAGTGTACAGTATATACAGTACATACATGCCGGACATATAGAGCTCAGGAACACGGAGTATGCAAGGGATTTTTATTTCGTGGATATAAAAAATGCAGTGACGTCACGGTGCGCAGCATGATTATCAGAAGTAGGCTTCTTACTTTTTCACCGCGACGGAGTCAATTCATTCATTACCTTTACTCAAATAGCTTCCTATCACCCAAGACTCCCCTCCAGACCCACATTGTATCATGCTAGGCTGCCCCATGAATTCAAGGATTATATACAAATATACACGGAACATGGAAGCAGAAAACTAATTAGAGCACCAATAATTAACTTGCTTCAGTACCTAGAACCTAGGATTCCTCATCTCTCCACCGCTTGCTGAACCCTCACATTTACAGCGACTGGTCGTCCTGGGCTTCCATCCACCCTCTAAAAATGTGGCCAATACTGTGTCCAGTCAACCTCCTGATATGCTGCCACCGGCAAACTCCTCAAACTTGCAATCCCTTCCACAAAGAAGTAGACTCTCCCCAACCGCCATACCACACCGGATGTGATAATCACCGCCCACGATATCCCTAACAATATCGCAACCAATATCCAAAAGATTATGTAAGCCGCTCCTTTGAGCAGGAACTCGCCAATAGGTGATTCCGAACAAGAAAACTTCTCTGAGTCAAATAAGAAATTCATCTTTCGTACCAATTTTGCTATCCGCGGCGCTGCATACATGCCTAGACCCGTCAAGGCCATCCCCAATACCAAGCATGCGCTAATGCTGGGCATAAATATCCCCAAAAAGCGCCATAGATAGCGCTCAAGCCGTGTCGGAAAATAGCTACTCCATAGCCCAAGGTGGACTCCTCCATAGGTGACCCCAAACAGTGGCATACAGGTCCACCTGAACAGGTCTTCCCCCTGCCACGCGATGTGGGCAAGTCCCAATTCAGATTTATGTGGCCACAGGGCGAACCAGATACCCTGGAGTAGCTTTTTAGGAGAGTCTGGCCGCAGAGTACCTAGTTCCTGAATAAGTTTCTGGTACCGTTTCCAGTCGATGCGAGTTTCTCCAACTTGCGTTGATTTGCCCAAAGATAAATTGAGCAGCAACTCAGCCTGTTGGCGATCTATCCACAAGTGACCCTGGTGGTCTGTGGGGCCCGTACTGAATCGAAAGCAAGTGACATGTGCTCCTTTGTCGAGCAGCCGCCGAGGTAGGGAAGAGGCCTCGCAGTCGTGGCCATCGGCGGAGGTCCCTGAAGCCTCAGGTTGTCCGGCATATGAATGGACCCTGAACGTGCGGACACAAACTGTGAGAGGGTCGTGCGTGTTTTGAGTCTCCCAGATAAGCCTGCCTTTGTCCCAATCAGTCTCATGGATCGTCCATCGAATGGGGTTTGTGCTTCCGTCTGGCAGGGTCCGGTTATCCACATGGCACCGCAAAATTGCCGGCGCTTTTTTTGAACCGACACATCCGTTTGGTTGATGTTCCCATGGCCATACTCTTCGCTGTGGGTAGTCCTGGCTCCAACTGTCACTGGGGGCAGCCCACTCACGAATATCCTCTACCCATAGTAGTACGCGCCACTCGCTTTCTGAATCCATTTTGGTATCGGGAACCGGTACTTTGGTTGGCACATTAACACCTTGAGGCTTGCTCAACCAAAGCAGGTACGCCATCAACGCACATGCTGAATTTATGACCGTGTTGAACTCCAGTATGGTAATAGGCAGGCCATTCACGCGCCGAGCGAGTACCTGCACAAGCATCCATACTGCCTGTAGACAAGCGAGGGCCTTACCAATTGGGTCAGTCTTACTCTTGTCATTGATCTCCTGGATCGTAATCTTTGGAGCAAGCCCCAAGGCGCTGAGAATGAAAAAGGCACTGCGGGTTAAGGGCAACCGCCCGCTGCTCTGGGCTGTTTTCTTTTTACCAAAGGGCCACCACCTGCTGCTCTGCGGGGGCTTTTGCTCACTGCTCTCGTGGGGGTATTGCTCGCTGCTCTCATGTTGAGGATTTTGCGTGCTCCTCTGCTGGAGCGCCTGGGGATCCATATTTATCTCAAATCCACCTATCCCGACATAAAATGATCTTTCCAACTCCGGAGGAACTAAGTATTTCCAGAATTTTGGTGGCCAGGCCAGGGTGACACGTGGGTTAAGGTTGAGTAAAAACTAGATTTCATGTCCATGGTTGCCGTAAGCTTGAGAATGAGATCTAAATGAATGTAATATCGCCCGCAATCTTCCGGAGGGACCTTCGCCTTACCTGTCTGGCTTGGTCATCCGTTGATAACCTCACCCCCTCTACCACAACAACCGTTTTATATCCTATGTCATCTTGAGGAGAAGCCCCTCTGCGAAGCATTGAGTTAATTTAGAACACGGTCAAGGCTGTTTTAAAATGATCATAGGTGGAAATGCCACTTACCCCTCTCCATTCGCCGTGGCCAGATATTCCGGCTTGAGGTCCTTGAGTTTTTCGCACAGCTTCCACGCATAGAAATAATCTGCCACTGCTTCAATAACCAAGAGATCTGGGAACCAAAGCCCCATACACATTGACCAACACCGGCTGAAAAATATACGAGTACGGCTCCATTTCGCGTTTCGCACACGGTAGGCAGGGACGTGGGGATGTAAAATCGTCCAAGTACAAAGTAGCAAGGTCAAGGCACAACTCCAAATTAGACGGAATGTGCTTCGCCTTAAGGTACTGGGTACCCATAGGGGTGCTAATTCCAGGTCGGGGTACTCGTCCGTAGGGGGTTCAACCAGGGAGTCGCGCATAGCACCTGACTAGGTTTGTAAGCAGAATTGCGGAAGTAATTGTTCACGTAGTTTTGATACAACAGGACAAAAGCGTCGATTGACAGGTCTGGGTAGTCTTGTGTAAAGGTCAGGAAGACATAACTGTTATATGTGTTACTTTTTGGCGGTCATCGGTGTCATGAGCCATGGGGTACAGGTCGAATTCGGCAACCTGATCTGCCTTGGAGTACAACCGATCATCAGCCCCACCCGCATTTGCCAGCCTTTCACAGAAGCAATCACAGACCTCCCAGAAAGTAATTGGGATCTAGAACAAGCTTGTGGAATATCGCGTGGATTATTAGTTTGGGTACTTTCCTACTTACCTCCTTGTCTCTTATGATGCGCATGCTACTAGGGGGGTGATTCACTAACATGGCGGTTTGCAATTGGAGAGCAAGCAATATGGAATATTGCATCTGGTGGTCGGGTTACACAACTTCTCGTGCCCGAGGCATACAGATGCGTGGCTGCCTGGGGCGGTGGCGGAGGAGGCGGCGGCTGCGAGAATGCTCTTGCAACCTTGTGTCCACGTATGGACTCCAGACGCCTGACAAGTGAGACTGATAGGTACACATACGTGCCAGTACTCGGAATAACAACACATCATTGGCGCTACTTTCATCAGTACCGGTAATTATAGCTTGCAGCTACCTACAGTAGCTTCAGCTCCAACAATCGTTTACTCCCGCACCCTTCACATAATATGCGATAGGTATCCAATTAACAAATGCGAGGCATAGAGCAGCCTGAGACATTTGTTCTAGTATACTGTGGGATGCTCGAATTGGAATTGGCCCTCATGCATTGTCTGAGTATCATTTTCCTACTCATGCATAGCCTGAGAATTATTCTCCCAGCCACTGTAGCTGTCTGCCGTTAGAATTCGCATGAAGACAAGTAGTCTTTGATTGTACCTTTGAATCTCTGAGGCCATTTCATGTGTCCTTATTCATAGATATATGTACATATACAAGCGTATTGCATACATCGGGTCAACGACTGCATAATGCAGGCCGTACGGAACACCCTTAACATAAAACCCAACGCCCTGCACATACCAATCAATAGGATTGACAAAGTCCAACGTATTTACATTCACCACCTGGCTGCGACTGCAAAGGAGCCTTGTTACTTGTCTTAAACGGTGGAATATGTTAGGCACTCATGCCCTACACAGGAGGTGCGTGGCGCTCCGTACAGATTATAAAAAGAGTAACCCTTTTGGGGGTAATGTATACGTACTGAGTACTAAATATACTGGCAGCAATCGTTCGATCTATCCACCAATCAAAAGGTCCACTGAATCAGGCTGAATCCTTACCTAACCAAACCAGGAATGTCTCGAACTTATATATTTAGTCGAAATCAAAATTCAAAATACCGTATCGCGAAAATTGGGGAATAAGATCCTCGGCCGCTTTGTTATTAGATCTCAAGGCTGTTGTCATCCATGTGGGTGCAGGTACTAGTCTCGTTCTGCACTGTTTTGCGGTACCTAAGTGCATAAGCCTCAATGCAGTTAGCCAATATGGGTACAAGCGACATATAAATGAAACAAAATTCCCCGCTTTGTGCTGCACCATGTGCTCCGACCTTTGGAGGTGCGGAAAAACAGCTGGTGTGGATGTACGGAATATCCACTGCAGAAGAGTATGTACATTTTCCGACAAAGATGCTGCGGCTGGTACGGCTGGTGTGAGACCAGCATGCTCTGCGATTGCTTTCTCCTCCCCTATATCAAAAAACCGTATATCCCTAGCGGCTGTGGTATGGTCCCTGCAAGTCGTCGACATAGTGTGCATACGTTTACCCCAGATAGAGCTGAGAATCGTGCAGTAGATGGCCTTGGCTCTCGTCGAGCATGTTGTACTGATGTCTGTAGCTTTCTCCCGTAGTCAGCCTTGCCAATGGTGCTTCGATTGGTATAGCTCGGTAGGCATATTGGTTGCTGGAGGAACTTGACAGGGATGTTTTGCCCCCGGTCAAATTATAGTGCTCGAGCTACAATAGGTAGCCGATGGTACACTGCCAATCCAGATCTTTTGGGAGGGGATGGAGAGTTTTTTTTTTTTTTTTTTTTTTTTTTCACATAATAATTTTATTATTATTATTTTCTCGTTTTCCCTTTCTCACATGCCTCTTGCCAGTTCTCGACTGTCATGCTAGGGTGATTGATTCATTTCCCAGGATATATGCATATTTGACAACAGCGCATCACCAACTAAGACTCAAGAAAGGATCCACTGGCCGAGACCCTGTAGAGACCATTGTTGCAAGTTAAATCTAGGTTTACAGATTACCCTCAACCCAACTCCACCTCACAGTGATGGAGGGGCTTGGCAGGATGGGGGCAACATACTTTCGCCCACATACACATAAATCCAATTGATGAGCATACCATAGACTAATGCAGCTTGTGGACAAAAAGTTTTGTACCCTGCATAACGACAAAAAGGATGCAATGTATATCTTACCCCTTCGGCCATACAGGATCGAGATCTGTATGGGATTATGCACCCTAACATGTCTCCTGCTTATACAAAAATCAGATTGGTAGAGTATTATGCACTCTAATTGAGCCTCTTTATGCACGAGGTACAAAACCTTTTGCCACCTAGGGTAGAGAAACGGTAAAATGGAGTAATACAACTAGACTAGTATAATCTATGGTAGCTCAAAATATCTGCAAGGCGAAAGTGGCCAAACTCTACCACATATTAAATTTCTAATATATATACCACCGTATGGAAGAGTATATAACACTAATTAAAAGCCTAAGATAAAGGATGTGATATTGGCAACATCAGGTGCAAAGTGGCCAATCCTCCAATATTTTATCAATTAGTTTTCCCATCCCCATCATATGGAGAATCTTCATGATAGCCGCTATAATGAAGCGGCTATTTGTATAGGAATACTATAGCAACTGAGTGTAGAGCTGGAGAGTCGAGAACTGGCGGAATAACCGAATCACGGCGGGAAATTGGGACAAACAGAGGACAAATCGAGTAATAGCTACGGAATTCGTATCACTCGCGTAGCTTTTGCTGACGTATATTACGCGAGTGATGGAGATCTGGATGTCTCTACTTATTGTCTAGAATTCTGTAGAAGTAGAGAAGAAATTTTGTTTTGCTGCAAAACATAAAATACATGACAAAGAAGCTTGCTAGAGTGTGCAAAATTGGGAGACTTGCCAGTGTTGCGTCAAGATTCTCTGCGAGGTCAGATAGTTGTCTGATGATAGGCTAGAATCTCACGAACAATCCTTCCTAACAAAACACTCCTAACAAAGAAATTAAAATTCACTCGACCTTTGCTGGTTTTGGCTGTTTGGCGCACATATACCAAGTTACCCTGATTGCTACATTATACTTAGCTTCACCACATTCTACCCACCTTTTTATACTTCGCAGACCCCTTGCAACAAAACATGGGCAATGGATTATGATTATAATCAAAAATGAGCACTCGAAGTTCCAAAATTCACATGCGAATATGGACTTTTCAGAATAACAAGAAAACAACATATTCCATTCTTTCTTATCACTCGCGTAGCTACCAATATCCTAGTTCTACGCGAGTGATCATTCCTCCTCTTTCTCCACTTCCACCACCTCTACCTTCAACACCTTTATAATTTTCTCCAGCAACCTAGTTGCATGCTCCTGCCCCGGCCTCTCTCCTCCAAACAATACCCTTATGGCCTCCTCGACTGCCAACGCATCATCCTTCTCTTCCTCCCCCCGAGCTTTCATCTTTAGCTCTTCTACTCCTTCATCAATGTCCAAGTTGATGACAGGAATGCCTACCCCATATCTCCACCTATTACCCTTGGTTTCGCTTGTAGCATCCCTCCTACGCTTCCTTGGAGTGATAGGGGAGTCCGCAGCATTCACCTCGCCCTCTTCACCATTGCCGATCTCCTTTTCCTTGGTTTCTTCCACACTTTCCTCGAGAGCAGAGGCATCTTCAAGTCCAGAAAGATCTTCAGCTATTGCTGAGGAAGTTGCAAAAGATCCGTGGGAGATGGACCCTTGCTTTTCTGTGGCTTCTTCACAGCCAGGAGTTACCCTCACGATATCCTCTTCTACCACGCCGTCAGAGCAAGCAGCAGTTTCCCCCGAAAACGAAGAAGGCACCACAGGGGTTTCAACCGCAGTCTGACTAGTAGTCTGGGTCTCCAATATGGTTACCTGACCAGCAGAACCAACCCTGCCAGATCCCTCCTCTTTAGAAGTCTGCTTACCAGCAGCTGACTTCAGCTTCTTGATATCCTTGCCGTTTACATCCTCGATGTCAACCAGGGCACCTTACTTGTCTTCTTTGCCGCCAACCTCTCGTCAATCCTCTTCAACAACAATTCCTCCACCCCTGCCCACTCTGCGTGGTTCTCCAAGAATACCTCTAGGCTCATTAGGAACTCTTCAGCCGGCCATGGAGGCATCAGGTCTCCCACCAGATCTTCCCAACCCTCGCCCTAGCTTGCTTCCAATCTTTCCTTTGCCTTAGATTTCCTCCACTCCGATTCCATGTGGATATCCACCAAGGAAAGTATGGTCGTGGTGAAGCCGAGCTCAGTTTGTGCTATGGCCCTATGAACCTCCATATCAGCGTAGTCGGCATCAATCCAGCCCTCTATGACCTCCTTCTGGACCAATGCTGTGAACGAAACCTGTTCTGCTTGCTCCTGAGTTATCCGGGCTACCTCCACAGCTAACTCATACTTCTCCTTTCCTTCCTGCTTATCCATCTCCGCCAGGTACCTCTCCCTTAGGTCCTGGCTCTTCTTGATAATCTTACTGGCAGTGTTGGCGATAGTTGTTGTCATTTTTGTTGAATGTTGTTGTTGTTCGAGGTTGTAGGGAAGATAGAGAAAATGTGCGGTTGAAGTTTGTTCTATACTTCGGATCTGAGTATAGCATAGTATTCCAGCTGATTCTATTAAGTTCGTTTCGATTCGGTAAAGGTTCCACAAGAATCTCCCGGATTACCCTGAACTCCATAACATTCCATTGATATTCCACCCTCCTCTAAAAAATTTCGGACCCCTCGAAATAATATTCCATTGGGTTCTCTTAACTTCAACTATCTCAATCTCAAATCCTAACCTTCAAATCTTGGGTTCATCATGGACTAATTACTATATTTGCCCTGCTTGGCCAATATATTTCCTTACCCTCCCCTCTATTCTCTCATTCTCCTACTTGTCCTCTTTAGTCTATCACTCGTATAGCTATTCACCTGAAATCCTACACAAGTGATCCTGCCTTCAATCATTTTTATTCCTTTCACCCACCTTTCACTGACGTATGGAATATCTTCAACATCTCTACCATACCATTACTGTATCCAGCTCTGTATCTACCATCTTATATTGCTCCTCATCTAATTCTTCTACCTCTTCAACGATCTCTTCTGGTACCTCTGCTTTATTGTCTTCTACCCCGTACCCTGCAAAAAACTTCTTAATCCGATCTTCTGCGAATATCCCTTGAAGCTCCGTTCCATCCAGCTCATTCGGGAGATATGTTTCTATCTCCCCTATCTCCCTTATCTTATATGGCCCTCACCACTTGTTCTTTAGTTTCTGAGACCATTGCTTATCGAGCGAGCTATTGTACAGAAGCACCATATCCTCTATTTCCATAGTCTGGACTCTCTCCCGGTGGTTCTTGTCAAAATAGACGTTGTTACGTAAATGGCTCTTGCGGACATTCTCTTGAGCTTCTTCTATGTCTTCTTCCCTCCTCTCAAGTTGTCTTGCTCTCGCCACTAGTAACTCCACAGTAGTTTTCACCTTCTCCACTCTATTATAGTCTAACTCGATGCATAGAGTTCTACAGGAAGAACACAGTCTTGTCCAAATACTAGCCTGTATGGGGTGAATCCAGTTGAAAATCTTGTAGTGATACTATCAGCCGACACAACGAAAGATAAGTTCTTTACCCATTTTGGTCCAAGTTTGGCTAAACCATCTATGATCTGTTGATGTCCTCTCTCTATTACCGTGTTCAAGTGGGGATGATAAGAACTGACACAAACATTCCGGACGTGATACCTATCTATCTGTATCTTGGTTATCTTTTTGTTTTCTGAACTGTTATCGTTGATAATTATCCCTAGGATTCCAAATCTGACAATCCATTCGTGTACAAATGCCGCTACACTTTTGGAGTCCGCATTCCTTAACGCCTTTGCCTCTATCCATCCAGATAAGTATTCTCGTATTGCTACTATCTTAGAAAATCATTCATTTAATAGCATATATACTACATCTAGTCCTACTCTTTGCCACAGTGGATTGTCTAATGTTGGATGTAGTTCCTCCGTTACTCGAATTGGTAATCGTTTCTGATATTCCTCGCATGTCTTCACCTACTTTTCAATATCCCTATATAGGCCTTTCCACCAATATCTTAAGGCAACCTTCTCGTAGGACCTCTTTTTCCCTCTATGGCCACTCTCATCATGAAGCTGACCCATAATGTCCTTCTGTTCATTATGATCCCAAATGACTTTTCTTGGAGCCATGCCCGGCTTAGCCCTTCGAAATAATTGTCCTTCCTCGACTAAAAATCGTAAGGTATATTGCCTAAATGAATCGAATTGCTTGTCCATCATACTCGCTGGTCATTAGAGAGTTGTTAAATATCTGGTAACCTTTTTAATCTTATCCGGCATTGCCTGATCGTCATCTTCCTCGATCTCATCCTTATTATCTCCTTCTTCTTCTGAATCAACCTCATTCACTGCCAGATCAGCATCCATTTCTTCTTCTAGTTCTTCAACTCCTTCTTCTTCGTGTGAGTCTTCAACTGATCTTCTTCTTCTAAATAGTCCATCTGGGCCTCCATGCCTTTTTCCCACAACGTGCTTAATTTCAAAAGAAAACATTCTGATCCAAGCTAGCCATCTGTTCACTACCGAGCCTGCTAAGTCTGAAGCTGGCTGATTCAGCTGCTGAACCAGAGTTTTTGCGTCAATTTCCACTAAAAATCTGACTCCGTAAAGGTACATTCTCAGCTTCTTTAATACCTGCAATAACCTGCGGCATTCTAGCTTGCCAGCATCATATTTCTTTTCGGCTTCTGTCCAAATACCCGATTCAAAGCATGCCGGATGTCGTTTCCCTGTTTTTGGCTCCTCCTGCTATAAGATTGCCCCTCATCGTGCTAATAAGGAGTCCACGGATAACACAATTTTTCCTTCTGACTCCTAGTTAATAGGGTTCAAGGCTGGAGCACTAGTTAATGCTTTCTTTAATTTATCTATCACTATCTGTTGTTCTTCCAACCAATAAAATTCCACATCCTTTCTACTCAAGCGAAAGAGGGGTTCAGTAATCGTCGAGAAGAATTTAATCCATATCCTATAATATACGTATAACTCTAGGAACGCCCTAATATCAGAAAGATTGATACAAGAAGGCCAAATGGTAATTTTTCGAGTTTTCATTTCTTTCGGGGATCTTCCATCCATTCCGCATATATACATAACAATCTTCAACTGTTCCATTAAAAGCTCACTCTTTGCTCTCAATATGGTTCCTCCAGCTCTTTTGATATCAGCCATCACCTTATCAATTGAAATGATAGCTTCAAGAATTTATTTTCTTATTCCTGGCGCGACCTCAATAAGCTTCCCGCTTGAGTCTAGAAATAAGCTTCTGGTGGGTGGCTTGACTCCTACGTCATCGATGAATGGCTTTCCTCACTTTGCTGAGATTTGATCCTGCAAAATCTACTTCATTACCCTGTCAAAGACTTGTACTCCATTTGTGTATCTTTGAAGTAAAGTTGTCATTCTTAATAGCCCTAACGGAGTTTGGAAGACTGTCAAATCTCTGCAGATCTCAGCTAATGCCATCTGGTCGTACCCTGAGAATAAATCTAGTAAGGATAATACTGGAAATCCTGCAAAGTCTTCACTATATTCTTCTGCCGATGGAGGTAGACTCGCATCTTTGATAGTAACAGCATTCAACCTTTGGGCTGCGTTAATTAATCGATATCCCTTATCTTTCTTAGGTACTAGAAACCAAGGGTTATGGTACGGGTCACAACATCTCTCTAGTGCTCCACATTCCAACTTTTTCCAAATGATCTCAATAACCTCTCCTTCTAAGGCTTTCCGAACTCTAAAATTGGCTACTTGCTAGAGTTCATGCACAATAGTCGGAATAACATGTGGAGGCTCAACTTCCGGCTTAAACACTCCTCTCTTAGTAAAATCGAATGTGATACCCTTCTCTCTACTAAACAAAACCTCTATCAAGACCTCTTGCTCTTCCTTCGTAATACCCTTCTCTATTTTCAACTTCTCGAAGCGCTCTAGCGTCAGCCTAGACCCACACTCGATATCTGAAAACTTAGGAATTAACCATGGATATTTCTTATTCTCTGGACAAGGAAGACCTTCCAACAGCTTCTTCTAATTCTCACTTCCTTCCGGCTTAATACCTCCTGTATGTTGCTGATTTGCTGGGCGAATTTTGTCCCATTTGCGCTTGTACAAGGTTCGAGCTTCTAGAAATTTCCTCTAAGTTCGATCCCTATCACTCGCATAGCTTTTCGGCTCAAATCCTATACGAGTAACCCTGCCTTCAATCATTCGGACATCATTCTTCTCTGGAATTGCTTTCATGGTAAAAACTTCTCCCTGATCATCAACATGTACTTCCTCTCAAGCATCACTTGGGTAGCCTTTTTCTTTACTATTACGTGAGTGATGAGATCTTCCTTCTTTCTTGTCTTTTCCTTCTAACTTCTCATATACTTTTGTTGGTCTAGCCTCACTCCTATTCCTCTCATAATGTGCCTGAACTGAACAAAAAGTGACTGAATTCCCTCGCTCATCATGAATGGTAGTATAACAACTCCCATCATCCCTATTATCATGCTTTGCTCTAACTAGTCTTTCCAATGGCCTTCCTAGGATTATGTCTTGAGAGAGGTTCTCTAGGATGAAGAACCTACATCTCGTTACAATTCCTCCAATAGTGACTTCAATATCATGGCAAATGCCATAAGCCTTCATCATTTGGTTATTTGCTGCTCCTACTGACCAGTCCACTGCGAGATCGATAGGCAAGTCTAATTCCTCGAATCCCTCTTTCGACATTAAACATAGCTCTGCTTCAGAGTCTATAAGCATCTCAAATTCAGTTTCTTCAACATGACCCTTGTACTTGGGTGAAGCGCAAGCATACAACTTCCTGAGAGCTTCCTTCTATCGCACAGTGAAGGTCATTGCGTCTGGCTTATCTTCCTCCTGAGCCTCTTGTTCCTTGATCGGCAGAATTTGCTTAACGCCAAACCATTGTTGGATCATTTCTGGTGAGATAGAAAGCAGGTCTCGAACAGTAACTCCTGGTACCGGTGCATCCAATGTCCTTTTTGTAAGCTCATCGATATTAACCATGCTGCGCAAGCTATTCCATAGCTTCTCTTGTTTAGGCTGATTTTCTTTGTTAGATTTCTCTCCTCGTTTAAGGATCTTAGGTGGTCTATCTGGATTGAAGAGCTGCTTAGTTCGTTGATTATTATCTCCCTCATCTCCTCTATCTCTAACTCTTTTTTCTTCAACT
>Ga0307511_10000940_pt1 | contig 30847 bp, 32 predicted proteins | sample 13_EM_MG_FD_200266 | JGI IMG/M metagenome (GOLD analysis project Ga0307511, IMG submission 200266) | Populus trichocarpa ectomycorrhiza microbial communities from riparian zone in the Pacific Northwest, United States - 13_EM | ecosystem: Host-associated > Plants > Roots > Unclassified | place... | reverse complement strand
CCCGGAAGCTAAGCCTTACAGCGCCGATGGTACTGCAGGGGGGACCCTGTGGGAGAGTAGGACGCCGCCGAACAAATATTGCGAAAACCCCTGTACCGTTTATTCGGTACAGGGGTTTTCTGCGTTTAGGCTCAGCGGTATGCGCTACGACCTCGTGATCTTCGACAACGACGGTGTCCTCGTCGACAGCGAGCCCATCTCCAACAGGCTCCTGGCCGGCTATCTCACGGAGCTCGGGCACCCCACCTCGTACGAGGAGTCCCTCCGTGACTACATGGGCGCCGCGATGCACCGCGTCCACGATCTTGTCGAGGAGCGCACCGGGCAGCGGTTGCCGGACGACTTCGACGATGTCTTCCACGCTCGCGTGTTCGCCGCGTTCGAGCGGGAGTTGAAGCCGGTCGCCGGGGCCGTAGATGTGCTGGAGAGGCTGGTCGCGGACGGGGTGCCGTACTGCGTGGCGTCGTCCGGGAGTCATGCGCGGATTCGGACGGGGCACCTGGCGACGGGGCTGGACGAGTGGTTCGAGGAGCAGTGGGTCTTCAGCTCCGAGGACGTGGGGCGGGGGAAGCCCGCGCCGGACCTGTTCCTGTATGCCGCCGAGCAGATGGGTGTGGCGCCGGAGCGGTGTGTGGTCGTAGAAGACAGTCCGTTGGGGGTGCGGGCCGCTGTCTCGGCCGGGATGGATGTGTACGGGTTCACCGCGATGACGCCTGCTGAGCGGCTTTCCGGGGCCAGCCAACTCTTCGGTGACATGCGGGAGTTGCCTGACCTGCTCGTCTGACATTTGTCATGCCGAGGTCCGGACGATCGGTTCTACTGGGGGGCCGGGTCCTCGCGGCAGTCTGAGGGCATGACGACGAACACGGGGTCCAAGAAGCAGAACTTCGCGCCGCTCCTCATGGACGTGGCGGTGCCGATCGGGTCGTACTACCTGCTGAAGAGCGGGTTCGGGATGGGGACCGTGGCGGCGCTCGGGTGGGGCAGTGTCGTGCCGGCGGTGCGGACCGTGTGGGGTGTCGTCGCCTCGCGGACGGTCAACGCCTTTGCCGCGCTGATCCTCTTCGTGAATGTCGTCGGGTTGTCACTCAGCCTCGTCGCCGGTGATCCGCGGCTCATGCTCGCCAAGGACAGCGGGGTCAGCAGTGCCATCGGGATCGGGGTGCTGGTGTCGGTGGCGATGGGCAGGCCGATGATGACCGCCGGGATGAAGCCCTTCCTCGTGAAGGGGGACCCTGAACGGGAGGCCGCCTTCGAGCGGCTGTTGAGTGGGTCGGCGGCCTTTCGGCGGGCCGAGCGGAGGTTCTCGCTGGTGTGGGGTGTCGCGCTGCTCGGCGAGTGTGTCGCCCGGGTCGTCGGGGCGTACACGCTGCCGGTGGACACCATGGTGTGGCTGGGGACGGTCGTGATGATCGGGACGATGGGGGTGACGGCCGTCGTCAGTGGTGGTCTTGCCGCTGGGCCCATGGCGGACATGATCGCCGCTGAGCTGGAGGGCGAGGATGCCCCCGCACCTGCGGTTCTTCCCTCGCTGGTAGCCGCTCGGTAAAGGTGAGTCGAATTCATCTTTGGCTGGATCTACCCACGAGTACGCCGGGGCCCTTACGCTCGCCGCCATGACAGATGTGCTGCGGCGCGGTAGGGCCTCGTTGGCGTTCAGCTTCTTCGCTCAGGGCGCCACCTTCGCGCTGCTCGTGACACGTATCCCCGCGATCCAGGACCGGTACGGGGTCTCGGACGGGCTGCTGCCCGTCTTCCTGGCCGCCGTGCCGATCCTCGCCGGCGTCGGGAGTGTGACCACCGAGCAGCTGGTGAAGCGAATACGGCCCAGTGTGCTGCTGCGCTGGTCCCAGCCCGTCGTCCTCCTGGCGCTGCTCGGGGTCGGGGCGGGCGACAGCATGGCCGAACTGGCGGTCGCGCTCGGGGCGTTCGGGCTCGGGGTGGGTGCGCTGGACGCCTCGATGAACATGCTCGGGGTGAGTCTGCAGCGGACGTACGGGCGGAGCATCATGCTCAGCTTCCATGCCGCGTACAGCCTGGGCGGGATCGTGGGGGCCTCGCTGGCGTGGGCGGGAGCGCACTGGCATCTCGCGCTGTGGGTGTCGTACTTGCCCGTGGTGGCCGTCCTGCTGCCGGCGGCCTTCGTGGGGAGCCGGTGGTACGTCGACGGGAGCGGGCCGGGGGCGGAGGGCGAGGGGGCCGAGGCCGGGCCGCTGGTCTTCAAGTTGCTGCTGCCGCTGTGTCTGGTGATGACCTTCGCCTATATCGGGGACTCGACCGTCTCCAACTGGAGTGCGAAGTACCTGAAGGACGTGCTGGGGAGTTCGGAGCAGGTCGCGACCGTTCCGTACAACGTCTACATGGTGATGTGCCTGGTCGGGCGGGGGATCGGGGACCTCGGGGTGCGGCGGTTCGGGGCCGTGGCCGTGGTGCGGCTGGGGGCGGTGGTGGCCGCGCTGGGGTTCGGTGTGGTGGCGGTGGCGCCCGGGGCCGGGGTCGGGATGCTTGGGTTCACGTTGGTGGGGCTCGGGTTGTGTGTGTTGGTGCCGCAGACCTTTGCGGCTGCGGGACGGTTGTTTCCGGGGGCTTCGGATACGGCTATTGCGCGGCTCAATGTGTTCAATTACGTGGGGTTTTTGATCGGTTCGCCGTTGGTGGGGGCGCTGGGCGATGCCTGGAGTTACCGCGGGGCGATGCTCGTGCCGATGGTGTTGGTGCTGGTGACGTTGGTGTACGCCCGCTCGTTCGCGCCGACGGAGGGCCGGTACGGTGACGGGCATGAGCGGGCGCGCACAGCTGATGTGGGACGAGGCAGTAACGGGCTATGACTTCGGCCGGGACCATCCGATGGACCCGGTCAGGCTCGCCCTGACCCGGAGACTCGTCGACGCCTTCGGGCTCGACAAGGACGTGGATGTGGTGGCGGCAAAGCCCGCCGGTGATTCGACGTTGCGGCTGGTTCACCGGGAGGACTACGTCGAGGCGGTGAAGGCCGCCTCTGCCGATCCGGAGTCTGCGGACGGGGCGTATGGGCTCGGGACCATGGATGATCCCGCCTTTGCCGGGATGCATGAGGTGTCGGCTCTCATTGCCGGGCAGTCGGTGGGGGCCGCGGAAGCCGTGTGGGCCGGGGATGCGCTCCATGCCGTGAACTTCTCGGGTGGGCTGCATCATGCGATGCCGGGGGCTGCCTCGGGGTTCTGTATCTACAACGATGCCTCGCTCGCTATTGCCCGGCTGTTGGAGCTGGGGGCCCAGCGGGTCGCGTATGTCGATGTGGATGTGCATCACGGGGACGGGGTCCAGGCGGCGTTCTGGGAGGACCCCCGGGTGCTGACGATCTCCCTGCACGAGCATCCCCGGACGCTGTTCCCGCAGACCGGGTGGCCGGAGGAGACCGGGGCGGGGGAGGGCGAGGGCTCGGCGGTCAATGTGGCGTTGCCGGCCGGGACCGGGGACGCGGGGTGGCTGCGGGCCTTCCACGCCGTCGTGCCGGAGCTGATCGCGGACTTTCGGCCGCAGGTGCTGGTGACACAGCACGGGGCTGATACGCACTTCGAGGATCCGCTCGCGCATCTCGCGGTGTCGTTGGACGCGCAGCGGGCTGTGCAGGTGGCGTGTCATGAGCTGGCGCACGCGTACGCGGACGGGAAGTGGGTCGCGCTGGGTGGGGGCGGGTACGCCGTGGTGGAAGTTGTGCCGCGGTCGTGGACGCATCTTGTCGCGATTGCTGCGGGGCGGGAGATTGCGCCGGAGGCGGTGATTCCGGAGGGGTGGCGGCAGGAAGTGTTTGCGCGGACTCGGGAGTTGGGGCCGCAGCGGATGACGGACGGGCGGTGGCCGGTGGCCTACGCCGACTGGGAGTCGGGGTATGACCCCGCCGACCGTCTTGATCAGGCGGTGGTGGCTACTCGGCGGGCGGTGTTTCCGTTGCGAGGGTTGTTGGCGTAGGGATTTTTCGCCCCCGCCGCCCCTGCCCGTCCCGTCACTGGGGGCTGCCGCCCCCAGACCCCCGCTTCGGCCCTGAAGGGGCCTCGTCCTCAAACGCCGGACGGGCTGATGGTGTCGGCCTGGGTTGGAGGGGTGCCGGACGGGCTGATGGTGTCGGCCTGGGTTGGAGGGGTGCCGGACGGGCTGGATGTGCCCGTCCGGCGTTGGATGTGAGGTCTGGTGTGTCAGCCGCAGTGGCCGGAGTCGCCGCCCGAGGCCGAGCCGATGACGCCGTACCACTCGGCGCAGTGGCCGCGGCCGTTCATGTAGACGGGACCGGCGTAGGACGTGTACTGGCCGTTGTCGCGGGCCGGGGTGCTTTCGTGGTCGCTGCTGATGTTGAGCTCGACGGCCATGTAGATCTTCGCGCCCGGGGTGTTGCGGATGGTCACGGCGCAGTTCTTGCCGGTCGACTCGTTCCAGGTCAGGAAGACCTTGCCGACGTTGCCGACCGGAGTGGAGTCGATGACCTTGTAGCCGGTGCCGCAGGCGCCGTTGTAGGTGGCGGTGGCTGCCGCTGCCTTGGTGGTGGCCGCCGAGGCCGGAGCGGTGGCGGCGATCGTGCCGGCCAGCGCCAGGGTGGCGAGGGCGGCGGCGGTCGTGGTGCGACGGGACAGCTTCGTGTTCATCTTCATTGCGGTGTTCCCCCTGTTGGCGTGCGTGCTGGTCAACTTGCTTGGGACGGTTGGTCGTTCCGTCCACGCAGGGTGAGACCCGGGAAGCCGTACGACAGTTGTGGGCGCTTTTGTCACCGTTCTGTCACCGGTGTTACGCCAACGGTGCGGAGTTTCCGGCGTTCCTGCCGTGGGCGGTGCCGGGGTCCGTCACCATCGCTTCCGTGTTGAGCACCGGCGCGCTCCGCGCGCATCTGCTGGCCGCCCGGCTGGCCGGACCCGTGGCCACCTGGCGGGAGGACAGCCTGCGGAGCTATCGGGCCTTCGCCGCTCGTGACCCCCGGGTGCTGATCGGACTCGATCCCGAATGGACATGGCGACAGCGGGACCTGATCGGTCTCATGGCGGACAAGTGTGGGGTTTCGGCCGACCCGAGACACGTTTCCGGGCATGATGTGATCGATCCGGAGCTGACTTTGACCGCTCTGGATGCCTTCGCGGACCGGCTGGGTGCGGTGGCTGAGCGCAACGGACCCGTGCTCCTCGGCACCGGGCATCCGCACCGGCTGCTCGGGTTCTACGCCGCGTTGGCGGACGCGCTGTCGGCGGCGGGATGTGCTGTTCTCACCCCTGCGCATGGTCGCTGTATCGACATAACGACCCGGTTCGGTCTACGCACGTACAACCTTGCCTACGTACGAGGTGTCGCCCTCGTCCGCGATCCGGGTCCCGAACGCCCCGGTTGTGAGCCCGGCGCACACACGCACTCACCGCTCCCGGTTCGTACCGTGCTGGGTGCGGCGGCGGAGGCCGGCGGGGGGCTTCCGGAGCTGGTGATCGGGGACCACGGATGGGTCTGCGGAGCAGGTCAGCTGGGGTTCGAGGCCATTGGGCTCGCGGATACCGATGACCCCGCGCTGTTCGTGGGGGAGGCCGAGGGGTCGGTGTCCGTGGCAGTTCCACTTGATGACGCCGTGCGGTCCGATTACTACCGCCCGCTTACCCGCTACGTACTCAATCGAGCGTGTCTGTCACAGTAGGCCGCCGATGGGTGCACCTCTTCCCCACTCGCATCACCCGCCCCTACATTGGGGAGTGAGCACGCAACGACGAAGAGTCACCGGAAGGGGAAGCCGGTGACCGTCGAGTGCGGAAGGTTCAGGTGTGTCATGGCTGCAGCTGGCGAGAGGCCTCTGAACGAGGTTCAGTTCCTTACCGTGGCGGAGGTCGCCTCGGTGATGCGAGTGTCGAAGATGACCGTGTACCGGTTGGTGCACAGCGGTCATCTGCCCGCTATCCGGGTGGGGCGGTCCTTCCGCGTCCCCGAGCAAGCGGTACACGAGTACCTTCGCGAGAGTTATGTGGGGGTGGAGACAGCCTGAGGCGATACCTCGATTACGACCTCAGCGCTCGGACGGGTAGGCTGGCCCCTTGTAGGTCGTATGGGCCCATGATGCCCAGCACCGAGTGATGAGAAGTGAGCGAGGGTAGTCGTGGGCTCTGTTATCAAGAAGCGGCGCAAGCGGATGGCTAAGAAGAAGCACCGCAAGCTGCTGAAGCGCACGCGCGTGCAGCGTCGTAACAAGAAGTAGGCGACGCGGCGCCGCGAAAGCGTCTCCTGTGGCCCCCCACCGGTTTCCGGTGGGGGGCCACAGTTATGCCGCCGCCCATGTCCGCGTCATGTGCCGAATGTGGGTACTCGGGATGTCGGGCGTCAGGCGGTCATCACAGCGCAACACCGAACCGCTAGGTTGGCCGCACACGGGTAACTCGGAAGGAAGGCGCTGATCTTGGGGAAGGTCGTGCTCGTGACCGGAGTGGCCCGCCAGCTGGGGGGCCGGTTCGTACGACGCATTCAGCGCGATCCGGAGGTGGACCGGGTGATCGCCGTGGACGCGGTTCCGCCCGGGCATCATCTGGGGGGCGCGGAGTTCATCCAGGCCGACATCCGGCAGCCCACCATCGCGCGGGTGCTCGCCGAGTCGGGCGCCGACACGGTCGTCCACATGGACGTGACGGGCACCGCGCTGGGCAGCGGCAGCCGGACCACGGTCAAGGAGACCAACGTCATCGGCACCATGCAGCTCCTCGGCGCCTGCCAGAAGTCGCCGGTCGTGAAGCGCCTGGTGGTGAAGTCCAGCACCAACGTCTACGGCTCGGCCCCGCGCGACCCGGCCGTCTTCACCGAGACGACCCCGCCGAAGTCCCTGCCGAGCGGCGGCTTCGCCAAGGACACCGTCGAGGTCGAGGGGTACGTACGAGGCTTCGCGCGCCGGCGGCCCGACGTCGCCGTGTGCGTGCTGCGGTTCGCCAACATCCTTGGTCCTACGGCGGATTCGCCGCTCGCCTCGTACTTCTCGCTGCCGGTCCTGCCGACCGTGTTCGGCTACGACCCGCGGCTGCAGTTCGTGCACGAGGACGACATGATCGAGGTCATGCGGATCGCCTCGCACGATCCGGAGCGGGGCACGCTCAACAGCGGCACCTTCAACATCGCCGGGGACGGCGTCCTGCTGCTCTCCCAGTGCTCCAGGCGCCTGGGCCGCCCGACCGTGCCGCTGCTGCTGCCTGCGGTCACCTGGGCCGGTTCCCTGGTGCGGACGCTGGGGATGACGGACTTCTCCCCGGAACAGATCCGGCTGCTCACCCACGGCCGGGTCGTGTCGACGGTGCAGATGCGCGAGACCCTGGGGTACCAGCCGAAGTACACGACCGCCGAGACCTTCGCGGACTTCGCGCGCAGTCAGGGCCCAGGGCTGCTGCCGCCGGAAGCCCTCGCGGGGGCCGTCGACCGGATCGCCGCGCTGTCCCTGCCGGACAGTGGCCACCCCCCGACGCCGAGCGCCAACTGAGGAGCGCATCAACGATGGCGGATGCCAAGGTCATTCCGTTCGACGACGACCGGTCCCGCGCGGGTGCCGTGCAGCGGCCACAGCGGCGCCGGAGCGCGGGAAGCCGGCGCAAGAACGGCGAACCCGCGCTGGTCCGTGAGGTCCAGCCCCTGCCGGGCCGGGACTTTGCGCAGGATGATGTTCCTGTGACGCGTGAGGAGCAGGAGCCGGAGCGGCTGCAGAACGAGGGCGGCCAGGTCGGTCAGAGCGACGAAGGCGGCCAGGGGGGCCTGGAGCGCCGTATCGCCCATGGCCTCTCCTTCCTGCGCCGCCGGCTGACCGGGGACTACGAGGTCGACGACTTCGGCTACGACGAGGAGCTGACCGACGAGGTCCTCATGCCGGCGCTGCGCCCGCTGTACGAGAAGTACTTCCGGGTCGAGGTGAAGGGCATCGAGAACATCCCGGCGGACGGTGGCGCGCTGATCGTCGCCAACCACTCCGGGACGATTCCGCTGGACGGCGTGATGATGCAGATCGCCGTCCACGACAACCACCCCGCGAGCCGCCATCTCCGGCTGCTCGCGGCGGACCTGGTGTTCATGCTGCCGGTCGCCAACGAGCTGGCCCGCAAGGCCGGTCACACGCTCGCCTGCGCGGAGGACGCGGAACGGCTGCTGGGGCGCGGCGAGTTGGTGGGTGTGATGCCGGAGGGCTTCAAGGGCATCGGCAAGCCGTTCAGCGAGCGCTACAAGCTCCAGCGCTTCGGGCGGGGCGGCTTCGTGTCGACGGCGCTGCGCAAGGGCGTGCCGATCATCCCGTGCTCGATCGTCGGGGCCGAGGAGATCTACCCGATGATCGGCAACTCCAAGACGCTGGCCCGGATCCTGGGCTTCCCGTACTTCCCGATCACGCCCACGTTCCCCTGGTTGGGCCCCCTCGGCGCGATCCCGCTCCCCACGAAGTGGACGATCCAGTTCGGCGAGCCGATCCCCACGGACGGCTATCCGCCGGAGGCGGCCGAGGATCCGATGCTGATGTTCAACCTCACCGACCAGGTGAGGGAGCAGATCCAGCACACGCTGTACAAGCTGTTGGTGCAGCGGCGGTCGGTGTTCTTCTGAGGGCGACTTTGTGCGGCCGTCGTCTGAGAAACCTGACACGCGCCTGTGCGGCTACGAGGAACTCCCCGTAGCCGCACAGGTGTTGATCGCCTAGCTCGCGTCTTCGCCGTCGATGCCCAGGCCGGGCAACAGGCCCGGCAGGAGCGGTGGGAGCGTGACGTCCGGTTCGGTGAGCGAGGGCTTGCTCGTGGACGGGGAAGCCGTGCCGGAGGACTTCGGGGGGTCCAGGAGGCCGCCCGTGTTGCCGCCGAGGAGGCCGTCGCCGTCGGTGGCGGACTCGCTGGGGGCGCTGGAGTGGCTGCCCTTGCTCTCGGCGGAGCCGTCCGTGCTGCTCGGGGTCGTCGAGCGGTGCGAGCCCGTGGAGCCGGTGGACTCCGTGTCGGGCGCGCGGTGCCTGCCTGTGCCGCCGCCGGTTTTGGCCGGGGGCTGGGGCAGCAGCGACTGGAGCGGGGCGACCTCTTCGTCTATGGCGTCGAAGACCGAGGAGACCTGGTCGCTGACGTCGCCGAGCTGGACGGGGAGGCGGTCGCGCAGGGCGCCCCATGCCTCGCGGTGCGAGCTGGAGAACGCGGAGAGGGCCTGGATGGGGCCCAGCGAGTTCGGGTCCTGCTCGTACGCCTCGTGCAGCAGACGGTGGCCCTCGGACGCGTCGTGCGTCATCCCGGACAGCGTGCGGCGGATCTCGCCGAGCTGCTCGTGGTCGAGGTGGCCGCCACGGTCCCGCTCGATCAGCCGGCGTGCCTCGCTCAGGCGGTTGGACGCCTGGTCGAGGTAGGCCACTCCGCGCTGGTCGGCGCCGTCGGACAGGTAGTTGAGCTTGAAGTCCTCGATGCCGCGCTTCAGGCCGTACAGGCCGTCGCCGGGCAGGGCGTCCGAGCTGGCGGCGGCGACTCCGCCGAAGGCTCCGGCGGCGACTCCGACGCTCAGGCCGCCGGCCGCGAGGCCCTTGCTGAGCCGGGACCGGGGTCGCAGCTTGCCCAGTCCGGTGGCCCGGTGGGTGCCCCGGGACCGGTGGGATCGCTGCTCCGGTACCGAAGGTTCTGGTGCCTCGCCTCCTTGCAGCATGGCCTCGAACGCGGCGACCAGCTGAGCCCGCTGGACGACCTTGACCTCAGGGTCCAGTACGGGTTTGGGCAATTCGCCGAGACCGGTGGCGAAGGCCAGCATGCGGCCCTGCTCGGTCTGTTCCGCAGCAGCCGGGGCCGGTGCCGGTCCTTCGGACTGCTCGGCCGCCGTGCCCCGGTCGGACTGCTCCTCTTCCAGGGCCTGGGCGAAGGCGTTCGCCCGCCGGTGCGCCGATACGTTCGCGATCACTGGCGGCACCTCCTCTCGCGTCATGACGGTCGACTCCCCAGGGGGTCCTGAGGGTTGCACAGCCTGACCGCATCCACACGATCGAGTGATCGGAGAGGGGCAGGTCGTGACCACAGGGAGCCTGTATCCCGCACAACGAGTGGCGCGGCACTTGGGTTACGGACGGCGGATGATCCGACCGCGAACTCAACGGACTTTCACTGAGCGCGAGTTGGGCGTTACCGAGCGTGTGCCGTCAGCGGGCGTCGTCCGGGAGGAGCCGGGCGAGAGTGCGCACGGCCCGGTACTGGAGGGTCTTGATCGCGCCCTCGTTCTTGCCCATCACCCGGGCGGTCTCCGCGACGGAGAGGCCCTGGAGGAAGCGGAGCGTGACGCACTCCTGCTGCTGGGGGTTGAGCCGTCGTACGGCGTCGAGCAGGGCGGCGTTCGACAGGGACTCCAGGACGGAGTCCTCGGGGGAGCGCGCGACCTCGTTGGCGTCGAGCATCTCACCGGTGGTCACTTCCAGCCGGAAGCGGCTCGACTTGAAGTGGTCGGCTACCAGGTTGCGGGCGATGGTCACCAGCCAGGCGCCGAAGTCGCGCCCCTGATAGGTGAACGTGCCGATGCGGCGCAGGGCGCGCAGAAAGGTCTCGCTGGTGAGGTCCTCGGCGGTGGCTTTGCCTCCCACTCGGTAGTAGATGTACCGGTACACGGTGTCGCTGTACTGGTCGTAGAGGCGGCCGAAGGCGTCGGCTTCGCCGGCCTGGGCACGCTCCACGAGGTCCATCATCCGGGCGCTGTCGCTGTCAGCGGCCGGACGGCGTGCGGTGGCGGCGCCGGCCGAGCGCCCTCGTCTGCCAACGGCCGCGCCGCCGTCGGCCAGTGCGTAGCACGGACCGACGGGTGCGGTGGTGGCGAAGGCGGCGGGGACGGCGTACGCGGTGGGGACGAAGCCGCGCAACAGGTCTTGGACCGTTGCGCGCAGCGTAGCCAGGCCCGAGGCGTCAACCCCGACGTGTGGGTACACGGGACTCCCAGAGGCAGAGCTTCCATCACGTGCAGTACCGGAACGTTCACCCGTCGTAGCGACAGAGAGGTGCCGGATTGCGTCTGAGGAGAATAACGCTTCGTGCAGGCGCTGCTACACCCAGTTGCTCAAATCATCGATTACGTCGCTTCTGTAACCGATTGACGCTCGATCAAGTACCGCAGAGTGAGCGGTTGTTGATCAGAACGGTCCGAATTCAGTCAGGGAGCAGGGCGTGTTGTGGCCGTGTGCAGCCAACGTGACTGGACAGGGGGTTACGCGGGTACGTTCCGTGGATTGGCTGTGTTTACCGCGTCACCGGCGTCGGCGATGCAATGCGATCGCCGCGGCCGTGCCGCCCGCCACCGCGCCCACACCGGCCGCCGCCGGGATGCCGACCTTGGCCGCCTTGCGGGCCGTGCGGTAGTCGCGCAGCCGCCAGTCCAACTGCCGGGCGTGCTTGCGCAGCTTGGCGTCCGGGTTGATGGCGTAGGGGTGCCCGACCAGCGAGAGCATCGGGATGTCGTTGTGCGAGTCGCTGTAGGCGGCGCACCGGGAGAGGTCCAGGCCCTCGGCCGCGGCGAGCGCCTTGACCGCCTCCGCCTTCGCGGGGCCGTGCAGCGGTTCGCCGACCAACTTGCCGGTGTAGACGCCGTCGACGGACTCGGCGACCGTGCCGAGCGCGCCGGTGAGGCCGAGGCGGCGGGCGATCACATTGGCGATCTCCACCGGGGCCGCTGTGACGAGCCACACCTTCTGGCCCGCGGCGAGGTGCGCCTCGGCGAGGGCGCGGGTGCCGGGCCAGATGCGCTCGGCCATGTACTCGTCGTAGATCTCCTCGCCGATCGACTGGAGTTCGGCGACGCGGTGGCCCTTGACGATGGACAGCGCGGAGTCGCGCGCCTCCTGCATGTGCTCGGGGTCCTCGGAGCCGGCGAGCCTGAACCAGGCCTGCTGCCAGGCGAACTTGAGGAGGTCGCGGGTCTCGAAGAACTTCCGTTTGTGCAGGCCCCGGCCGAAGTGGAAGATCGACGCGCCCTGCATGACGGTGTTGTCGAGGTCGAAGAAGGCGGCTGCTCTGTCGTCGCCGAGGACCGGGAACTCCGGTTCCTGCGTTGCTTCTTTCGCGAGGGCGTCCTCTATGTCCTGGACGTCCTGCGACGACTTGCGCGCTGCCTCCGCAGAGGCCTCGCCTGCCAACACGCTCCGCGCCGTGGCGGAGCGCCTACGGGGAGTGAGCCATCCGAGAGCGGCCATGTCGTGAGCATAGCCAGTTTGTTCGGCGGTTCCGGAGCCGAGAGGTTCGGGGGCTGTGAACTCTCCGCGACCGGGCCGTTAAAGAAGTGGCCGGACGGCGTGAGAATGGGGTGCATGAGTCATCTCGTCACCCTTATCGGGAAGCCCGGCTGCCATCTGTGCGAGGACGCGCAGCTCGTCGTGGAGAAGGTCTGCGCCGATCTCGGGGTCGCCTGGGAACAGAAGGACATCACCGTGGACCAGCGCCTGCACGACGAGTACTGGGAGCAGATTCCGGTCGTCCTCGTGGATGGGAAACAGCACACTTTCTGGCGGGTGGACGAGGGCCGCCTGCGCAGGGAACTGACCAAGTAGTTCAACGCGCACCCGAACGTCGCTTAGGATCGACGGCGGTTTGGTCTCGGGGGCGGGAATTACGAGGAGTGTGGCGGTTTTGCCCCCTGGAATGCGTCGGGAACGCGTGTGCGTGACCCCGGTCACGTTGCCCGGGCAAATCGGACACCATCTTTGTGCACGCGTTCACAAAGACATAGCCTGCTTTCGACGGGGCGGTCTGGGTTCGTGTGACCGCCCACAGCCCCGCTCTACCCGCAGGAGCACCGTGGCAACTGGCCGAACTCACCGACCGGCGACCCGCAGCCGAGGGATTCCCGAGGCCACCGTCGCCCGTCTCCCGCTGTATCTCCGCGCGCTGACCGGACTCTCGGAGCGCTCGGTACCCACGGTCTCCTCCGAGGAGCTGGCCGCCGCCGCGGGCGTCAACTCCGCGAAGCTGCGCAAGGACTTCTCCTACCTCGGCTCCTACGGCACCCGTGGTGTGGGCTACGACGTCGAGTACCTCGTCTACCAGATCTCCCGCGAGCTGGGCCTGACCCAGGACTGGCCGGTCGTGATCGTCGGTATCGGAAACCTCGGCGCCGCCCTCGCCAACTACGGCGGGTTCGCCTCCCGCGGCTTCCGTGTCGCCGCCCTCATCGACGCCGACCCGGCGATGGCCGGCAAGCTCGTCGCGGGCATCCCGGTGCAGCACTCGGACGAGCTGGAAAAGATCATCAGCGACAACGGCGTCTCGATCGGCGTCATCGCGACCCCCGCCGGTGCCGCCCAGCCCGTCTGCGACCGGCTCGTGGCCGCCGGGGTCACCTCCATCCTGAACTTCGCGCCGACCGTGCTGACCGTCCCGGACGGCGTCGACGTGCGCAAGGTCGACCTCTCCATCGAGCTGCAGATCCTCGCCTTCCACGAGCAGCGCAAGGCCGGTGAGGAAGCCGCCGCCGAGGCCGCGCACCCGGCCGCCGCGCACCGCGGCGACTCCACCGAGCAGGGCCCTGACGGGGACGTCCCCGCCGTGATGCCGGCATGAGTCTCCTCGTCGTCGGGCTGAGCCACCGCAGCGCCCCGGTCAGCGTCCTGGAGCGGGCCACGCTGGCCGCGGACGCCCAGATCAAGCTGCTGCAGGACACGGTCGCCGCCGAACCTGCCGCCGAGGCCGCGGTGTTGGCCACCTGCAACCGCATCGAGCTCTACGCCGACGTGGACAAGTTCCACGCGGGCGTCGCCGAGTTGTCCACACTGCTCGCCCAGCACAGCGGGGTCGGCCTGGACGACCTCACTCCTTATCTCTACGTGCACTACGAGGACCGGGCCGTCCACCACCTCTTCTCGGTGGCCTGCGGTCTCGACTCGATGGTGGTCGGTGAGGGCCAGATCCTCGGCCAGATCAAGGACGCGCTGGCCAAGGCGCAGGAACTGCACTCCGCCGGGCGGCTGTTGAACGACCTGTTCCAGCAGGCCCTCAGGGTCGGCAAGCGCGCCCACTCCGAGACCGGCATCGACCGCGCGGGCCAGTCCCTGGTCACCTTCGGCCTTCAGCAGCTCTCCTCCGGTACGCCGGTGGAGGCCTGGGCGAAGGGGAAACGCGCCCTTGTGATCGGCGCCGGCTCCATGTCGTCGCTGGCCGCCGCGACCCTCGCCCGTGCCGGGGTCGCCGAGATCGTCGTCGCCAACCGCACCTCCGACCGCGCCGAGCGGCTCGCCCAGATCATCACCGAGAGCCCCGAAACGGACGTGTCGGCCCGCGCGGTACCGATGGAGTCGGTGCCGTTCGAGCTGACACGTGCCGATGTCACCGTGTCCTGCACGGGCGCGACGGGCCTGGTCCTGACGGCGGACATGATCGCGGGAGCGGTCGAGGGCCGGGTGTCGCAGGACGCGACGGCAGGTCGTACGGCCGTGAAGGACGACGTACGCGAAGAGCTTCCGCCGACCTCCGTCGGGGCCGAGGACGGCTGTCCGCTGGATCTGTCGGCGGTGCAGGGTTCGACCGGCTTCTCCGTGATGGGGGAGGCCGCCGTGGCTGGCCTGGACGCGGCGATGCTGGAGCAGCACGCGGCCTGGGTCGCCGGGGCCGGCGTCGACCGGCGCGAGAGCAGCCGTCGTACGCCCGAGGCGGAGGCGGAACTCATCGCCGAACTCGCCACCATGGCCGTGACCGTGGGCCGGATCCCCGAGCGGCGCAGGCCCGAGCCCGTGGCCCAGATCCCGCGCCCGGCGCCGGTGTTGTCGGTCCTCGACCTCGCGATGCCGCGCGACGTGGACGCCGCCGTGCACCGGCTGGCCGGGGTGCGGCTCGTCGACATCGAGTCGCTCGCCGAAGCTTCGGCGGACGCTCCGATGGCGGCCGATGTGGACGCGGTCCGGCGTATCGTCTCCGACGAGGTCGCGGCCTTCGGGGCAGCCCTGCGGGCCGCGCACATCACGCCGACCGTGGTCGCCCTGCGCGCCATGGCCGCCGATGTCGTGGCGAACGAGATCGCCCGCCTCGACGGACGGCTGCCCGGCCTCGACGACAAGCACCGCGCCGAGATCACCCAGACCGTGCGGCGCGTGGTGGACAAGCTGCTGCACGCGCCGACCGTACGGGTCAAGCAGCTCGCGGCCGAGCCCGGCGGCGCCGGGTACGCGGACGCGCTGCGCACCCTGTTCGACCTCGACCAGGAGACGGTGGCCTCCGTCTCGCGGGCCGAAGAAGACTCTGAGAAGAACAGCAAGAACCGAGGGCCAGCATGAGTAAGAAGGCACTGAGGCTCGGCACTAGACGGAGCAGACTTGCTCTGGCCCAGTCCGGGTTGGTGGCGGACGCCGTGAGCCAGGTGACCGGACGGCCCGTCGAGCTCGTCGAGATCACCACCTACGGCGACACCTCCCGCGAGCACCTCGCGCAGATCGGCGGCACCGGGGTCTTCGTGACCGCGCTGCGGGACGCGCTGCTCGGCGGTGAGGTCGACTTCGCGGTTCATTCGCTGAAGGACCTGCCGACCACGCAGCCCGAGGGGCTCGTACTGGCCGCCGTACCCGAGCGCGAGGACCCGCGGGACGTACTTGTCGCGCGCGACGCCCGGAAGTTCACCGACCTGCCCCGCGGGGCGCGCATCGGTACGGGCTCCCCGCGTCGCACGGCCCAGCTGAACGCGTACGCGCGCGGCCACGGCCTCGACATCGAGACGGTCCCGATCCGGGGCAACGTCGACACCCGGATCGGCTTCGTGCGGGACGGTGAGCTGGACGCCGTCGTCCTGGCCGCCGCCGGACTGAGCCGGATCGGCCGGCTCGACGAAGTGACCGACTTCCTGTCGGTCGACACTGTTCTGCCCGCCCCCGGCCAGGGGGCCCTGGCGATCGAATGTGCCGCGGACAACGCGGACTTGATCGCGGCACTCGGCGAACTCGACGACCCGTTCACGCGGGTCGCGGTGACTGCCGAAAGGTCCCTGCTCGCCGCCCTGGAGGCCGGCTGCTCCGCCCCTGTGGGCGCGCTGGCCGACCTTCTGGCCGACGGGCAGATTGTCAAGGAAATGCGCCTGCGCGGAATAGTCGGCACGACCGACGGTTCGCGTACGGTGCAGCTGTCCACCACCGGTCCCGTGCCCGAGACGCATGACCAAGCACTGATGCTCGGTCGCGAACTCGCCGCCGAGATGCTCGCCCAGGGCGCGGCCGGTCTGATGGGGGAGCAAGCCAAGTGAGCCCCACCACTCTTCCCGCCGCCGGTCCGGAACACGGGCACGTCACCTTCCTGGGTGCCGGACCCGGAGATCCGGGACTGCTCACACTGCGCGCCGTGGAGGCGCTGGCGAACGCGGACGTACTCGTCGCCGAGCACGAGGTGCTCGACGTCGTACGTGCGCACGCCCGACCGGGCGTGGCCGTCGTGCATCCGGATCCGGGTCCTTCTTCGGACTCGTTCCCGGGCACGGGCACGCCTCAACTAACGGTCGTTGACGGTGTGTCAACAACCGTTGGCCTACCCGCTGTGCGGGATGCCGCACATCTTGTCATGGAGGCCGCGCGGGGCGGCAGGCGGGTCGTGCGTGCGGTGTCCGGGGACCCCGGACTAGATACGTACGCCGCCGAGGAAATGCTCGCCTGCGTCGCCGCCGGTGTTCCCTTCGAGGTCGTGCCCGGTGTCGCCGCGGCCGTCGGCGTGCCCGCGTACGCCGGTGTCCCGCTGCGGGACGCGCAGGGCGCGGACGTCCGGTTCGTGGACGCCCGTACCGCCTCGGACCGCTGCTGGACCGAGGTCGGCGCGTCGGACGGCACGGTCGTCGTGTCGACCTCGCTGGACTCGGTGGCCTCGGCCGCCGGCGAACTGGTGGCGGCCGGCCGCAAGCCGGACACTCCGATGACGGTCACAGTGGCTGGTACGACCACTCGTCAGCGGACCTGGTCCGCGACGCTCGGCACCATCGCGCAGACGCTGAAGCAGGCGAAGGTGCTGCCGTCCCCGGACGGTGGCCGGCCGGTGATAGCCGTGGTCGGTGAGCGTTCCGCCGCCGCCCAGCGCGACCAGTTGTCGTGGTTCGAGTCCAAGCCGCTGTTCGGCTGGAAGGTCCTCGTCCCGCGTACGAAGGAGCAGGCGGCCTCGCTTTCCGACCAACTCCGGTCCTACGGCGCCGTCCCGCACGAGGTGCCGACGATCGCCGTCGAACCGCCGCGTACGCCCCAGCAGATGGAGCGCGCGGTCAAGGGCCTGGTGACGGGCCGCTACGAGTGGATCGCCTTCACGTCGGTCAACGCGGTGAAGGCCGTGAGTGAGAAGTTCGAGGAGTACGGGCTCGATGCGCGGGCCTTCGCGGGCATCAAGGTCGCGGCGGTGGGCGAGCAGACCGCCAAGGCGCTGATCGCCTTCGGCGTGAAGCCGGATCTGGTGCCCAGCGGTGAGCAGTCGGCCGCCGGTCTGCTGGAGGACTGGCCGCCCTACGACCCCGTCTTCGACCCGATCGACCGGGTGTTCCTGCCGCGGGCCGACATCGCCACGGAGACGCTGGTCGCCGGGCTGATCGAGCTCGGGTGGGAGGTCGACGATGTGACCGCCTACCGAACCGTGCGGGCCTCGCCGCCGCCTGCGGACACGCGGGAGGCGATCAAGGGGGGTGGCTTCGACGCCGTTCTCTTCACTTCGTCGTCGACCGTGCGGAACCTGGTGGGGATTGCCGGGAAGCCGCACAACGTGACCGTGATCGCGTGCATCGGGCCCGCTACGGCGAAGACGGCCGAGGAGCACGGGCTGCGGGTGGATGTGATGGCGCCGGAGCCGTCCGTGCACAAGTTGGCCGAGGCGTTGGCGAACTTCGGGTTGCGTAGGCGGGCGGCGGCTCAGGAGGCGGGGGATCCGGTTACTCGGCCGAGTGAGCGTAGGCCTGGGGCTCGGCGTCGTCGTACGACCTGACGGCCGGGGTCGGCTCAGGCATCGCGGTGAGCGCGGTGGTCCTCAGGGGCCGCCGCGCTCTTCGCGTATCCCGGCCTTTTTTGCGTGCCCTAAATATTTGAGCCCGCCGGTGCTTCCCCGGCTATCTTCACGTCATGTCCATGCTCTGACCGGCATGGGGATGAGGGGGAGTGCATGAGCCACGGGGGCTTGCCGCTCGACGGGATCGTCGCGGGGCATCGGGCGAGGGCGCGCCGGCTGATCCGGCTCAGTCCGCGCCAGCGGGAGGTGGCCGAGCTGGTGGCGGGCGGGTTGAGCGATCCGGAGATCGCGGTCCGGTTGTTCATCAGTCCGCGCACGGCGCGGGCGCATGTCGCCGACGTGCTGCGGCACTTGGAGGCGACCAGCCGGGTGGAGATCGCCTGCGCGGTGGTGCTGGCCCAAGTCAGCGGTTTCTTCGGGTAGTTACCTGCTGGTAACTGGCTGGGGAGCCGATGTGCCGTGAGTTCCCGACCGGTTGACTGGCTTTTCGACCTGATCGACCGGGCTGTCGAAGCGCCGTCACGGCGCTTCCTCAAGGGGGAACCACACCATGCGGAACCGCACCACGCACAGACGCAACCGTCTCGGTCTCGCCTGCGCGCTGGCCGTCGGCGTGCTCACCGCCGGTCTCGTCGCGGGCCCGGCGTTCGCCGCCGACGACGCCGACGGGCCCGACGACACCGACCCCTCGTCGACGGAGATGGCCACCTCGAGCGCCCTCTCCGGCGCGATCACCGACGACGCCGACGAGGCCGCCTCGGACACCGAGGGCAAGGCCGCCGCGACCGCCAAGTCCTTGCGGGTGATCGCCGCGCTGGCCACGCTGCCGGACGACGACGACGCCACCACGACGGACGACTGCGGGGCGACCGCCGCCGTCACGTACAAGACGCTCACGATCACCACGCAGATGCAGCAGCGCTCGTACTGGTGCGGCCCGGCCGCGGGCCGCGCCACACTCACCGCCTTCGGTGTCACCAAGACGCAGGGCGCGCTGGCCACCTCCATGAGGACGACCGTCGGCGGCACGGCCGCCTCGAAGATCTACACCACCCTGAACACCTACGAGAGCCGCAACTTCTACTACGACGACAAGGGCACGGCCAGCGCGAAGTACCTCTTCGCCCGCGTCAAGACCGACATCGGGAGCCTGAAGGCTCCGGTGATCCCACTGGTCCAGGGCCACTCCCTGCCGATCTGGACCAGCAACGGCTACCACGGACTGCACTTCATCAGCCTCTACGGCTACGGCAGCGACGGCATCTCCATCAAGTACTTCGATCCGGCCGACGCGGACGTCCTGTACGGTCGCCACGTGGTCAACCGGAAGTACGTCTACGCCGCGATGAACGCCAAGTACGGCAGTGACAGCAAGGCCGACAACGAGCTGGTGTGGTAGTGCTCCGGCGTTCCCGGCTGCTGGTGCCGCTGCTCTGCGCGGCGGCACTGCTGGCCACCGGATGCGACGGCAACTCGGCGGCGGCGGACCGGACTTCGGCCTCGCAGGCCGCACTGACCCCCCTCCGGCTGAAGCCGGTCTCCCCGGTGCCGCGCGCCCTGGCGAAGCTCGCGCCCGACGGCAACCTCGGCATGCCCAAGGGCTGGAACATCGACAGCTCGGGCGTGGTCCGCTCCGGGCGGAACCTGGCCTTCCTCGCCGTCCCGCCCGCCAACTCGGCGTCCGACGGCCGGGGTTCCCAGACCTGGGTCGTGGACCCCGCCACCGGCACGGCCCGGCGCTACCGGCAGGTCGATTCCGGCTGGACGGCCAACACGGTCACCCTCGGATCGGGCTGGCTGCTGCGCGTGGAGAGCCGCCAACTCGACGGCTCCGACTGCGGGGAGGCGGACTCGCAGGCCGCGGACTGCTACCGCTGGCGGCTGTACGGCCAGCCGCTCACCTCGGCCAGGCCGGTGCTGCTCGCCGAGTCGGCGCACGCCGGTCGCCAGAGCCAGGTGCCGCATCCGCTGGCCGACGGCGGCTCCTTCGTGTGGGAGGCGGCCGTGACCGGCGCCAGGGCCGGCGTCTTCCGCTGGACGCCGGGCGGGGGCAAGGCCGTACGCGTCCTGACCCGCGCCCGCTTCGGTCAACTCGACGTGGACGGCGGCACCTTGTACCTCACCGAGGGCAGGCTGTCGCAGGACGGCGGGACGAGTACCCGTACCACCTACCGCGTCGCTCCCCGGCAGCGGTCGGCGGTCGCCGCGAAGGTGGCGACGTTCACCGGCGGCGGCGGTTTCGCCGTCCGGGGCGGGCGCATCGCCTACTACCCGCGCTCCGCCGACGAGAACACCAGGATCAAGGTGCTCACGATCGGCGCCAGGACCGCTCCGGTCGAGGTCGGCAAGACGATCAACGGCTTCTACACCGTCGACTGGATCACCAGGAACCGCCTGGTGACCTGGTCGATCAGCGGCTACGCCCTGAACGACGTCCGACAGCCCGCCAAGGCGACCGTCTTCGCGGCCGACGCGGTCGGGCTCGGCGTGCCCAGGGGCTACGACGACACGTTGTACGTCGTCTACGACCCCTACCAGTTCGCCGATTCCAGGGGCGCCCGGCCGACTGTCCTGGCCTGGCGGCACTCCTCGTCGTGAGACGCCCCGCGGGCCGACTCACCGTCGGCAAAGGCACCCGTGGGGCGGGCGTAGCGTAGAAGCCATGACGACGTACGGATCCTTCCCCGGCTCGCGCCCCCGGCGGCTGCGGACCAGCCCCGTCATGCGGCGGATGGTTGCCGAGACCCGGTTGCACCCGGCCGACTTCATCCTCCCGGCGTTCGTGCGGGAGGGCATCGGTGAGCCGGTGCCGATCGCGGCCATGCCCGGGGTGGTGCAGCACACGCGGGACAGTCTGAAGAAGGCCGCCGCCGAGGCCGTGGCCGCCGGGATCTCCGGGATCATGCTGTTCGGGGTGCCGGAGGAGAGCAAGAAGGACGCGCTCGGTACGCCGGGGACGGACCCGGACGGGATTCTCCAGGTCGCGCTGCGGGACGTGCGGGCCGAGGTGGGCGATGAGCTGCTCGTCATGTCCGATCTGTGTCTCGACGAGACCACCGATCATGGGCACTGCGGGGTGCTTGACGATCAAGGGCGTGTTGACAATGACGCCACCCTTGAGCGGTATGCCGAGATGGCTCAGGTGCAGGCCGACGCCGGTGCTCATGTCGTCGGGCCGAGCGGGATGATGGACGGGCAGATCGGGGTCGTCCGGGACGCGCTCGACCAGATCGGGCGGGAGGACGTCGCGATCCTCGCCTATACGGCCAAGTACTCGTCCGCGTTCTACGGGCCGTTCCGCGAGGCCGTCGGTTCCTCGCTCAAGGGGGACCGCAAGACGTACCAGCAGGACCCGGCCAACGCCCGGGACGCGATGCGGGAGTTGGCGCTCGATCTCGAAGAGGGTGCCGACATGGTGATGGTCAAGCCGGCCGGGCCCTACCTCGACATCCTGGCCAAGGTCGCCGAGGTCTCGGACGTGCCGGTCGCCGCCTATCAGATCTCCGGCGAGTACTCGATGGTCGAGGCCGCCGCCGAGAAGGGCTGGCTGGACCGGGACCGGGCGATCTTCGAGACGCTGACCGGGATCAAGCGGGCCGGGGCACGGAACATCCTGACCTACTGGGCGGTCGAGGCAGCCCTTAAGCTGCGCGACTGAGGGAACGGCGAGAGCGGGATCACCCGGGCGGGCAGGGGGCAGCGGTGCACTGGTTCGTTGAGGCGATGCGGAAGTACGCCGACTTCGGCGGGCGCGCGCGGCGCCTGGAGTACTGGACGTTCGTGGCGGTCGTCAACGTCGGCTATGTCGTGCTGGTCGGCTTCGGCGCCTCGGGGAGGTCGCCGGCGTTCGTCGTCGCCGCGTTCGTCTTCAGCGTGATGATGCTGCTGCCCGGCCTCTCCGTGACCGTCCGGCGGCTGCACGACACGGACCACTCGGGGTGGTGGTCCCTCATCGGTCTCGTCCCGTTCGTCGGGACCGTCGTCATGCTGATCTTCCTGCTGACGGAGAGCGAGCCGGGCGAGAACCGGTTCGGTCCGTGTCCGAAGCGGATTCCGGCGCACGCCTGACCCGTCGGTCAGCGAGCGGTCGCGGTCGGTGCGGGGGTCGTGCCCGAGGGGCCCTCGTCGCGTACGCCCATGCCGTCCTTGCAGCCCGTGAGCAGCAGCGCGGCGAGCACGGCCGCCGTCGCGGTGGCCAGGAGGCGGACGCGGGTGGTGCGGACGGGCATGGGTCCCCCTGTCGGAGCGAAGCCTTGTTCCGTGCAGCTTGGGCGGTCGGGCCCCGCGGGCGCTACGGCTGCTGCAGGATTCGGGACGCCCGGACCGTCCCGCCCGCGCTGACCTGCGGGGATGGAGTCCGTTCCGGGCGCGGTACGGGACGCCGGGACCCTTCCTCCCACTTGGGCACCATCAAGTCCCGCCGGGAGTTAGGTTGTTGACCACTGCACTTGAGTACCGCTCCGGTTGGCCAATGACCCACTCTTCTGGGAGACACGCATGCCCGGTGACGCCCTCAGCCAGGATCCCGCCGAACTGAGAAGGAGGATCGACACCACCAAGGCGCACCCGGCCCGTGTCTACGACGTCTTCCTCGGCGGCAAGGACAACTACCCCGTCGACCGCGAGGCCGCCGCCGCAGCGCTCGCCGCCAATCCGCGCGGCTATCTCGACGTACGGCACAACCGTGACTTCATGCGCCGTGCGGTGACCCGGCTGACGCGGGAGCACGGGGTCCGCCAGTTCCTCGACATCGGCACCGGGCTGCCCACCGCGGAGAACGTGCACCAGATCGCCCAGGCCGTCGCCCCCGAGTCGCGGATCGTGTACGTCGACAACGACCCGGTGGTCCTCGCGCACGCCCGCGCGCTGCTCACCAGCACGGACGAGGGCCGTACCGACTACATCGACGCCGACCTGCGCCGCCCGGACGACATCCTCGAACAGGCCGCCAAGACCCTCGACTTCAACGAGCCGATCGCGCTGCTGCTGGTGGCGATCCTGCACTTCGTCGAGGACGAGGAGGCGTACCCGCTGGTGCGCGAGCTGGTGGATGTGCTGCCGTCCGGCAGTCATCTCGTGCTCAGCCATCTCACCGACGAGATCCACCCGATCCCGACCCGCGCGGTCCAACGGACGTACACGGAACGGGGGTTCACCTTCGTGTTCCGTACGAAGGCGGAGGTCGAGCGGTTCTTCACCGAGGCCCCGGGGGTCACCCTGGACGAGCCCGGTGTCGTCACCGCCCACCAGTGGCACCCCGGTCCGGCTCCTGCCCCGCCGGTGGTGGAGCAGGCGTATTTCGACAGTCTCGACGACATCGAGAAGATCACCTACCGGGACATCAACGATGTGACGGACGACGACATCAACGTGTACGGGGCGACCGGCACGAAGGCCTGATCGTGCCGGGCCAGGAAACTGAAGACGTCCGGATCGCGGAAACCTGTTTGTAGGCGGCAGGTACTTTCCTAGGCTGCCGGTCATGGCCATCACCGAGTCAGTCCCCGTCCCCCTTGCCCCGCTTCCGCCGCTCGCCGCCCGGGCCCGTGCGATCGGCGGTTCGCCGGTGCGGGACATCCTCGCCGTCACCGCCCGCCCCGAGATGATCAACTTCGCGGGCGGGCTTCCGGCCCCCGAACTCTTCGACGCCACCGGTATCGCGGCGGCCTACCAGGCGGTGTTCGCCGGGACGCCCGCGCGGGCGCTGCAGTACGCGACGACCGAGGGCGAGCCGGTGCTGCGGGCCGCGCTGGCCGGGCGCACCTCGGCGCGCGGGCTGCCCACCGGGCCCGACGACCTGCTGGTGACCACCGGTTCGCAGCAGGCGCTGTCGCTGCTGGCGACCACGCTGCTGGAGCCGGGGGACGTCGTCCTGGTCGAAAATCCCTGTTATCTGGCGGCACTTCAGGTCTTCGCGTTCGCCGGCGCGCGGATCGTCGCCGTGCCGGGAGACGGGGAGGGGATCGATCCGGAAGCGCTGGACGAGCTCGTCGTCCGCGAGCGGCCCAAGCTGCTCTACACCGTGCCGACCTTCCAGAACCCCACCGGCCGCACCCTGCCCGCTGCCCGCCGGGCCGCGGTCGCCGCCGTCGCCGCGCGGCGCGGGCTGTGGATCGTGGAGGACGATCCCTACGGCGAACTCCGCTTCGAGGGCGAGCGGTTGCCGTGGATCGCGGCCCACGAGGGCGCGGCGGACCGCACGGTGCTGCTCGGTTCCTTCTCCAAGGTGATGGCGCCGGGGCTGCGGCTGGGCTGGCTGCGGGCGCCGACGGACGTGCTCCGGGCCTGTGTTGTCGCCAAGCAGGCCGCCGACCTGCACACGCCGACCGTCAACCAGCTCGCCGCGGCACGGTACTTGGCGGACAACGACCTCGACGCGCATGTGGCGCGGGTGGCCGCCGCGTACCGGGAGCGGCGGGACGCGATGCTCGGGGGGCTTGCCGATGCGCTTCCGGAGGGGTCGAGTTGGGGGCGGCCCGAGGGCGGCATGTTCCTGTGGGCGCGGCTTCCGGAGTCGTACGACACGACGGAGCTGCTGGCGCGGGTGGTGCGGCAGGACGTGGCCTATGTGCCGGGCGCGCCCTTCTACGCCGGGGAGCCCGACCGGTCGACGATGCGGTTGTGCTTTGTGACGCAGACGCCGGGGGAGATCAGGGAGGGGCTCAGGAGGCTGGGGGAGGGATTGAGGGCCGGTGCCTGAATCTCCTTGGTAACGGGTCGAGTTGGCCTCTGGAATACTTGATCACGCAAGAATAGAGTCAATTGTCACAGCGCTGCTGATGTCATCACCCCTGAAAATCCTGGTGGTCCAGGAAGTCCTGGAAGGAAGTGCCATGGCACCGGTGCTCGTCGGACGCGAAGGCCTGCTCGCGGGAGAGCGCATCCCGATCGTCGACACCCGCGTCACCTTCGGACGCAACGCGGGGAACACGGTCGTCATCGCCAGCCCGAGCGTCTCCCGCTTCCACGCGGAGATCGTCTTCGACCAGGACACGGGATACGTCCTGAGTGACCTCGGCAGCAGCAACGGCACCCAGGTCAACGGCGAAGAGGTGGAGTCCCGGCTGCTGCAGCCCGGCGATGAAATCACCATCGGCGACCAGGAGTTCCGCTTCGAGGTCGCGGACGCCATGCAGACCCTCATGGCACTCAACCTGCCCCGCTCGGTGACCCACCCGGAGGAGAGCGACGGATCGGAGCTGCGGGTCACCGTCGTCGGCGGTGGCCCGGTCGGCCTCTCCATGGCGCTGCTCCTGGAGCACTTCCTCGGGGCCCAGGTCAAGATCACCGTCTTCGAGGGCCGGTGGCGCAAGAAGGGCCGCAACATCGTCTGGAAGGACGCGGACGAGGGCAACGTACGGCGCCAGCAGGTGGTGACCGTGCAGAGCCGGCAGTACCTCGCCTGGCCGCAGTACGTGCAGGACCGGCTCTTCGACCCCGAGAACTACACCGAGATGTGGCCGTCGGGTCCGGACTCGATCGGCGACCACCATCCGCGCAACATGCGGATCGCCTATATCGAGGACCGGTTGCTGGAGCTGGCGAACGAGAAGCGGGACCGAATACGGCTGATCCCCGCCAAGTTCGACGCGGCGGAACAGCGGGACGAACTCGCCTCGCAGCATGTGCTGGCCATCTGCGACGGCGGCCGGTCGCGCACCCGGGAGCACTTCGCGGCCCGCTTCGGCAAGGCCGACGAGTCGATCTACTCCCTCGACGGCGTCCATCTGCGGGACGTCGTCCTCGGTCTGCGCGTCAAGTCGGAACTGCCGGACCCGATGGCGATCCTGCTGACGGTCGCTCAGAACCGGTTCCTGCTCAACTCCTTGCGCGGCGAGGGCTTCCTCAACATGCGGCTCACCGACGCCGAGTTGACCGAGGTCATCGGCATCGACCCGGTCCGCCGGGTCTTCGAGGAGTGCATCGCCTCCCGCCCGTGCCTGATGAACCGCGACGAGCACGGCGACTTCCAGTGCGCCACCCACGGCACGCTGTTCCTCCCCGCCCTCATCAAGGGCTCGCCTCTTTGGAAGCGGGTGCACGAGGGGCTGCGGCTCTTCGACGTCAAGTCCCAGGACCTGTCCGCGGTCACCAGCTTCCGCCTCGACATGGTCCAACGCCCGCGCTTCTCCGCCGAGTTGCTGCCCCCGACCGTCAACACCCCCGGCACCTACGGCTTCCTCCTCGGCGACGCGGCCAACTCCATCCACTTCTGGCCCGGCCGGGGCCTCAACAGCGGCCTGGCGTCCGCGATTTCACTGGCCCGCTCGCTGAACAGTGCCTGGAACGGCAGGCCTTTCCGGGACGCCGACTTCCTGCGGCACGAGGCCGCCATGTCGATGCTCCAGTACCGGCACAAGAGCCGCGCCTGGAAGGCCATGGTCACCACCGACGACCAGGGCGTCACCTGGGCCATCAAGGACATCATCGACCACGGCATCGACGGCATCACCGAGGAACCCGACCGCGAGGCGGACACGGCCACGCTGCTGGCCCGCATGGGCGCCATCCGCGACCGCCTCGCCCCGCGCCTGCCCGGCATGCCGGACGACGAGGCGATCCTCGAACGCCTCGGGACCCTGGAGGACCGCACCCTGCGCATGCTGGTCCTCAGCGGCGCGTGGGACACCCTGACCATGGGCGGCGAGGAGGTCGACATCGACATCTTCTACGGCCCCGACTCCTCGGCCGCCGCGGCGGCGGTGGAGGCGCTGGAGCCTGCCACGCAGCAGTGAGCCGTGGGATCCATGGTGTTGCCTAGGCTGGGCGCATGTCCGACAGTGATGGCTTCGACCTCGACGCATACCTCGCGCACCTCGGGTGGGAGGGGGAGCGGCGGCCCGACACCGCGACGCTGAAAGGGGTGCACCTCGCGCATATGCGGGGCATCCCCTTCGAGAACCTCGACGCGCTCCGGCGTACCGCTCCCTCCCTCGAACTGTCCGATCTGATGGCCAAGTTGGTGCGCGGCAGGCGCGGTGGCTACTGCTACGAGCAGAACACCCTGCTCGCCACCGCGCTGCGGGCGCTCGGCTTCGGGGTGACCCTGCTGACGGCGCGGGTGGTCGTGGGCACGGACCGGATCGAGAGCCGCCCGCGCACCCATATGACGCTCCGCGTGGACGTGCCGGGCGACCCGCGGCCGTATCTGGCCGACGTCGGGTTCGGGGCGATCGGGGCGCTGCTGGAACCGGTGCCGCTCGCGCTCGGCGGGGAGTTCGAGGACGCGGGGCGTCGGCACCGGTTCGTTCAGGTGCCGCACCGGGGGCCGTTGGACATGTGGATGCTGGAGGCGTACGTCAACGGCTCCTGGCAGCCGCAGTACGCCTTTACCCTGGAGCCCTTCGAGCACGTCGACTTCGAGGTCATCAACTGGCACATCGCGACGAACCCGCGCTCTCCCTTCACCCAGCGTCTCTTCGTCCAGCGGGTGAATCCCGAGCGCCATCTCCTGCTCCACGGCGGCCGGTTGACCGAGACACGGGCCGACGGCGGGGTGAGCGAGCGGGAGTTGACGGACGAGGGTGACGTACGGCGTCTGCTGGACGAGGAGTTCGGGATCGAGGCGCCGGAGGGGATGAAGCTGCTGACCTGAACGGTCACTGGGGCAACAGCTGTTGCCCGCCGTCGATGTCGTAGGTCGCGCCCGTCAGGGCTTCGTTGCGCATGATGTGTACGGCGAGGGCGGCGACGTCCGCCGGGCCGACGACCCGGCGGATGGGGAGCGAGGCGCGGAGCTGTTCCCGGCGGGCGTCGAGTCGGTCGCCCAGGAGTGTGGCCGAGAGCGGGGTGTCGACGAAGCCGGGGGCGATGGCGTTCACGCGGACCGGCGCGAGTTCGAGGGCCAGGTTCGCGGTGAGCGCGGGGAGGGCTGCGGTCATCGCGGCGATGACGGACATGCCGACCCCGGGGCGGCGGCCGCCCGTGCCGCCGATGAACAGCAGCGTGCCTCCGTCCCGGACCCGGTCCCGGCCGTACTTGGCGATCCCGAGCACCACGGCGAGCCGTTCGCCGAAGTACCGGCCGGTCTCCGCCAGGTCCAGGTCGGCCAGCGGCCCGTACAAGGGGCCGCCGACGGTCGACAGGACGTGGTCGACCGGGTTGGGCAGGTCACCGAAGAACTGCCCGAGCCGGTCGGTGTCGGTGGCGTCGAGGATCGCGGTGCCCAGCGGCCGTACGTCCGCCGCCGCGCGCTCCAGCCGCTGCGGATCCCGCGCGACCATGATCACCTCGCCACCGGCGGCGCGGACCTGACGCGCGGTTTCGAGCCCGATCCCCGAGCTCGCCCCGATCACGACAACGGTCTGACCGGCCAGGTCCTGCGGCCGGGCCGGTTCACTTCCGCTCATCACAGCCTCCGGTGCGCGACGAATGGGACGGGCCTCCCGAACGTATCCCGGGCCGCGGGACCCCACCACCGGAGTGCGGTGACGACTCAGGTCAGTCCCACCAGAAGGACCACACCGGCCGGTTGAGCACCTCCTGCCGGGCGTACGCGCGCAGCGTCTCGTGCTCGCCCTGGGTGATGTTGTCGGGGCAGAAGGCGAAGTGCTCGGCGGCCACCGCCTCGGCCTGCTCCGGTGTCGTCGGCGGGGCCGCCACCGACAGCACCAGCTGGTTCCAGGCGAGGGCCACGACCCGGATGCCGAAGCGGTCCTCCCAGGAACGCAGGACGGCACAGAGCCGGGCCGCGTCCCCCTCGTAGGTGAGCGCACCGGTCCAGCCCATCGCCGCCGGTATGTCCGCGCTGCGGCGGGCCGGCACCAGCGCGAGTCGCGGCTCCTTGACCAACGAGCCGCCGTCCGCGAGGGAGTCGGCGATCTCGGCGGCGCGGGCGTCGGGGTCGGTGCCCGGGTCCACGGCGGGCGCGAGCCCCGGCCACTCGGCGCCGTACGGCGTGATCGTCTCGTCTTCCGCAACCTCCGGGGCGAGTTCGTCCGCCGCCTCCGGCACCAGCTCTTCCCAGAGCTCCTCCAGCACCTCTTCGGCGTCGTGGTCCCCGGGATACGACGCCTCGTCGGGCAGGAGCTGCCATTCCTCGGGGCCTCCCTGCTCGCCGTCCCCGTCCAGCAGCACGGGGAGCAGTCCGGCGGCCCGGCGCGCGGGCTGGAGCGCGGTCCAGTCGCCGGGCTTCGCCGGATCGTCCGCGCACCACAACAGCGGTTCGTCCGCCGGACCTTCGGCGGTCACGTCGATCAGTCTCCCGGGAGGGAGCTCAAGCCCGAGCGAGCTGCCGCTCGGGTCGGCCGCCAGCTTCGGCAGCGGATTGGGAAGAGTCGCCATGTCAGAGACTGTAGAGGCGGCCACTGACAGTCCGGTCAGGCCGGGTACGGGCTCGCCTCGCGTGCCGTGCTCAGGGCGGCGGCCCACCAGGCGAGTTGGTCCAGCAGGGTCTTGGCGTAACCGGGCGCCTGGGGGTCCAGCGGCTGTCCGTCCTCCCACGCGGTGAAGTAGTTCGGGAACGCGAGACCGTCGCGGATGGTCACCGCGTGCAGCTCGGTGAGGACGTTCTCCAGGTGGAGGACGGCATGACGGCCGCCGGCCGCGCCGCCGTAGCTGACGAAGGCCACGGGCTTGGCCGTCCACTGGGTGAAGTGCCAGTCGATGGCGGCCTTCAGGGCGGCGGGGTAGCTGTGGTTGTACTCGGGCGTGACCAGGACGAAGGCCTCCGCCTCCTCCAGACTGGACGTCAGGGGCGCCATTCCCTCGGGGCGCGGGTAGGAGTCGCCCGCGTACTTCGGCGACTCCGCGGGCAACGACAACGGGATCTCCACGTCGTCGAGGTCGACGACCTCGACGTCGAACCCGCCGTGCACACGGGCCTGTTCGGCGACCCAGGAGGCGACGACGGGCCCGAAGCGCCCTTCCCGCACGCTTCCGACGACGATGACCAGCTTGTGGTTCTTCTGCTTCTCGTTCTCGCTCATGTGATCCACGGTCCACCGCCTCCGGCGCGGCAACCAGACCGGGCGCAGGCTGGCCCCCGCAGGGCCACGCTGAGGCAGCCGGGCGAACCGGCCCCGCCACTAAACTCGAGTCATGGGCACGCCACTTGGGGACTTCGTCCGAGCCAAGCGCGACAGCATCCAACCCGAGTCGTTCGGGATCCCCGACCGGGGGCGCCGACGCTCACCAGGACTACGACGCTCGGACCTGGCCGCCCGCGCCGGGATCAGCGTCGAGTACCTCACCCGCATCGCGCAGGGACGGGACCGCAACCCGTCCCCCGCCGTGGTCAACGCCATCGCCGATGCCCTGAGCCTGGACGCCGCGGAACGCGAACACCTGCGCTACCTCGCCAAGATCACCGGCGGGGCCTGCCCCTCGCACCGGCGGCCGGCGCCGCCCAGCCGCGAGGTCCGCCCGACCGTGCTGGCGACCCTCCAACTCCTTGAGCCCTCGCCCGCGTTCGTCACCAACCGCCTGGGCGACGTGCTCGCGCACACCACGGGATTCGAGCTGGTGATGCGCGGCAGCGGGCTGCTGGAAACGCGGGAGCCGAACCTGACGCGCTATGTGTTCACCGATCCGCGCGCCCGGACGTTCTTCCCCGACTGGGACCAGGTGGCCGACGAGCAGGCCTTCGACCTGTGGCTCGGACCGTCCCTGGAGACCTCCGAGTGGTTCACGGCCGACCTCGCTCCGCTGGCAGGCCAGGAGTTCACTCGACGGCTCAACCGCCACCTGCCTCCACCACAGGTCCCGCTCCGCACCGGGCACGAACTGCGTTGGCAGCGCGAGCGGTTGGAGCTGCCGCGCACGGACGCGCAGGAACTGGTCGTTCTCCTGCCCGCCGACGAGACGACGGCCCAGGCCTTGGAACGCCTCCGCCACCGCACGCTTCGCGCGATCGGCTAGCGGGCGGCCGAGTGGGTCGTGAACGCGGTCCAGGCGGTGGGGGAGACGGTGAGGGTGGGGCCGCTGTCTGCCGGGTTCTTGGAGTCGCGGATGTGGATGGT
>Ga0307511_10000939_pt1 | contig 30850 bp, 22 predicted proteins | sample 13_EM_MG_FD_200266 | JGI IMG/M metagenome (GOLD analysis project Ga0307511, IMG submission 200266) | Populus trichocarpa ectomycorrhiza microbial communities from riparian zone in the Pacific Northwest, United States - 13_EM | ecosystem: Host-associated > Plants > Roots > Unclassified | place... | reverse complement strand
AAGTTCGTCCATCCTACTTGAAACTAGTCCCACCAATTAACTGGGAGGATGTATTATGATTGTGACATGGATCGCGGACTTCCTCCCTCCATTTCTGTTGCCATATATGCTTGGATACAGGTTGCTCTTCTCCTATTGCGAATGACTGCATGATGGAATACGTATCACAAGTTCTATCAGAATGTATGCAGGGTTATCGAGCACTGTCGGTGTGCGGGCCCGGTGGGCCCGACGGGCTTCATAGGAAAAGCCCTGTCCTGATCTCTGCCAAAGGTCAGACCCCACACGCACTTCGTACGAGCCTTGCAGAGCTTCCTTATTCGTATGGCCAATACGCTTGGGTCCACCTCAGTGGGTCCACAGTTTGCCCCAGGCGCTTCCACGTGATCCGAGACCACATTTTCATCAACTTCGAAAGCGCTCTCGTTCAAATACTTTCCCTTTGTATTTGTTGTAACGCTTGGTATACGGGAGCGCCCCGGTGCGGCTTCGCTTTTTGGACCCACATCCTCAGCCAATCAGACATCGTCTGCCATGACTGTAGTTCGAAGGGCGTGGCTGCGTCCGGCTTCGGCGTTCGGGGTTCTTGATGAGAGCCTCAGGATCCCGGGTAAAGTTATCCACCCACCTCATCTCGGCAGGGTACTCCACCTTGTTTGCAGAGCCATAGTGTGTGTCTGGTGAAAGTCGAGTTAGGACGGCGGGAGGAATGTCTACTTGTCCCGTTCCTCACGCCAGCTCGTTTTCATCGGAATTGTTTGGGGGTGCGGGTCCGCCCTCACGTTGCTCTTTGCAGGTGCGTCGAACTGAACGCCTTTTTAGTATTTTAGACAGGGCCAAGGAGTACGCACCGACTGGCTCGCCAACTTGTACGGCCCGGTTCACTCCAAATAACTCCACTGTGGTATGGTAGCTGGTTGTATATCCTGCTGTTCAGCATTTTTCCGCGTTGTCGCGGTTCCAGACCTCACTCAACAACCAGTTCAAAAACGACTCCCCTACATACCACATGAAACCAGATACACTGAATTATCGTAACAATTTGTTGCAGGGTCATAGCAAGGGTGATGTGCTTCCTTTCTCCATCACTGACCACGTTGGGACACAGGGTCTTCCCCCGTCGTAAACAGGTATGTTATGCAACACCTACCAGTCTAATTCGAACTCACGCAGAGGGATATCGAGGACATTTTTATGACGGAACGGCGCCTAGTTGGCCGTAGTGGTGCCAACCGATGGGCACGTCTCTCGAACATTTTATCGCCCCAATTCCAAGGGTTTCCGTTTGGTGAAAAGGGGGTCATTAAAAACGGTATAGAATTACCATCTCAACTGAAAAATACTTCTGTTTATCAGCCCTGCACCTTCGTTTCTTCCACTGATGTCTTTCAGCCTTCCTTTTCGGACCAAGGTTTCACCAAGGATCGCAACGATAACAATGGGGGCTACATCCACAGAATTTGCGGCTCCACTCGCGGCGCAGCTTCTACGGTCGACTCATATATAAACTTGCAGTTTCGCAAGATGGAATCCCCCACCAATCCTCTCCTCTCCTATTTGCTGAACCCTCGAGCCCACTACTTCCACCTTTGTCACATTTCAATCCTCTCCACATGCAGCACTTTGCCCGTATTGCCACTGCCCTCTCCCTCTTTGCTTTCCGTCAGTCTTTTCTCCACGTTATCGCTTTGCGCGTTGACTGATCGGAATACTTCTGTCGTAGTCTCCCTTACGCTCGCGAGCCCTTTGCCCATCCAGATTGTCAAGGAGGCGAGGGAAACTGCCGTCGAGTTGAATGCTCGCGAAGGTCACATGGTCGATGTTAGCGACCCGGATATTCTTGCTCGTGGGGGATGCTTCTTCGGAGGTCACCGGCTCGCCGCGGTATGTGACCTTCCTCATCGCGTGTGTGCGTCTAGCCTGATGGTGACGGCTACAGTGTATCTAACTCGATACGGAGGCCATGGGTTAGGGCGAAGCGAGAAACACTCAGGTTTGTAACGGCGAGTTTCCAACGCAGTTAACAACTATTGTAACTCCGGGGCCCAACCGCCATAGAAATAAGGCCATCGCGGTACAACAGCCAAAAACCAATAGAATAGCAGATTGCTACCTGTTCACCCCAGATCCACTGCCAAATAGTTCGCCAATCCGCTCTTGACTTTCCCCGACTTCGAGGATGGTTCCCATTAGGGAATTCCCGGGCACTCGCATACCTCCGACTCGTCTTTCCTGATTCAGAGCTGTTCCCCATTGTGGGCTCAACAACATACAACTTCTCCGTCAACGAAGAGGACATTACTAACCTCAGGGGTGAACCACCCAAGAGAGGAACGAAGCGGCGCTCGGTCCAAAAGCCCAGTCGAATTAAGTGGATCGTTGGCGGGAGGGGTGTTCCCATTCAGACATAGCTGGCGACTCCCGGACTCGTCGGGTGGCGATTTATCCAAACTTCCTGAGCGATGTTTGGTTCGAACTCACGGGGTGGCGTTGGATCTGAACTTTCCTGTGTGGTATGAATATATGAAAAGGCAAGGTGTCGCTGAGAGACAAATCCAGGAGTATGTCTTTCCCCCTCCTGGCGCCGCGATGGTGAGGGAGCGAGACCCCTGGATCGTTTAACCTCAGAACAACACCCCCGCTGCGGGAAGCGCTGTCACAACCTTTCCACGACCGAGACTCTAAACATTGTCAGTGTGGAACTCTACCGTATAGACGGGAGGTGCGGGGGCGATAACGTTCGAGGAGACGCCGGGCAAGTGGTACAGTCCCAGGGCAGCGGACAATGACTTTGCCTCGCTCCCTAAGCGGCCTCGTTCAACGTAACTCGGGGTTGAGCTGGGCCTGGATGAGGTTGGCACCAGCGAACCACTGCGGCGGTCATTAAGTGATCTCGTTACTGTTTGAAGACACCCGTTCCAACTACCACACCATCCGCACAACGGACAGCCGGTCAGCGAGCCTGCTGCCCGAGTGGCGAGAGGGAGAACCTTGTTACCGACTCAGGTCTGGGGTGGCTCGCGGGCGCATGTGTGTCGCTTTATCGGGTATGACACCGTTCGCCCTCTCGTTGGGTCATTCCTCATCTTGTAGGGCCATTCTTCCGAACCAGATGTAGCCAGAGCAGTCGCCAATCAGGACGAGAAGTTTCAACAACGCCAGAATCGAATCTCGATGGTTTACAAACAGACAAACGGTAAGTACAAGCTCGACTAGTCAGTCACTCTGTGACCTCCAAATGCCACCTCGAATCTAGAAGCACATACGCACACGAGCACACAACCTTAGTGATCCGTCTCTTCCCAAGCTCTCCCAACAGTTTTGGATAGATCCTGTTCCGCGATTTGTTTTCCGCTGGTGAAATACCCAGCGGCGATCTTGGCGTCGATCTCGACTCGTGAATCCATGGGGATCAGGTGGTCTAGCCCAAGCGTGTCAGAATGGTCCCGCGCTTCGTATGGACGTGCGTACCTGGGAGGTCGTACCGCTTGAGAATCGGGATCCCGGAACCGACGATCGCATCGTGTTTCCTGGGGAGAAGGGACAAAGGTGAGAATATACGCGGTACGAAATATCGGGAAAGGCGTACATATCACTCATCGAGATCATGTTATCAATCTTGGTTATTCCTAACCAGTGGAGGACATCGGGCATGAGAGCTTGGAACCTCATGTCCTTGACCCCCGCTATGAGTTCAGTGGACTTGAAGTATTTATCGGCGGAGTCTCCTCCTCGCTTCCTCAGGTTGTATACCAAGTACCTATCAAGCGGGGGAAATCACCATTCGTAAGAAAGGAGAGCAAAACAAGGTAGAGATAGACTGACTTGGTGACTTCGCCCAAAGCACGGCCCTCCTTCCTGAAGTAAACAACGACACCAACGCCACCACGTTGTGCGGTCCGGATGCATTCCTCGATGGCGAACACGAGGTACGGCTTACATGTACAAATGTCCGAACCGAAGACGTCAGAACCGTTACCTGCGCAGCCACACGTCAAACGTCAGTGCATGGTCCGGTGTTTGAAATATGACGGAAGATCCGGCCGACTGACATTCGTCATGGACTCGGAGGGTGAGCTCCTTTGATTCGTCGCGAACAAAGGCGGGGTTTCCGACTGGGACGCTTTTTAGTACTCGCTCGAAGGTCTGAGAACACGGATGGACGTACAAATGTAAACCGTGAGATTTCCGATGGGTGGAAGGAAAACCTTGATATCCGGACGGGTGATAAGTTCTGGGTACATCCCTCCAGTATCCTCGAAGAGGGCGCGACGCAACAAGGTCTCGGAGCTAAAAACGCGTGTCGGTAGTCTCTTCGACGCATACATCGCGAAGGTTACTTACATTCCGAACCTCTCGGCAACACCAGGAAGGTACCAAACGGGTTCTACGGCAGCTTTCGAGGCAAACGCCTCTATGCCAGGGTCCGCATCGCTCTCGGTGCGGTCAGGGTTAAGCAGGGGTCGACTCTTCAACACGACCTTGCCGTCGATAACGAGAGTTCCCTTTCTTGAACTCTCGTCCAATTCAGAGAGCTTGATATGGGCCTTGGTGACGGCGATACTCGGTCGGACGTCTAACCCTTCCTCGATATCTTTCTTGAACACTTGGGGAACGAGGTGTCCCCACGGATCAAACGCGACGATCTTGGATTTGTTGAACCACGCCTCGTTCGGTGGAATCTCGACGGGTGGTTCGGTCAATGAGTAGTCAGGTTTGTGAGTGGGGGACAGAGATCCCATCGCGATAGACAGAGCACGGTAGATCGAGTACGATCCGGAATGGGCACCGATGGCATTTCTTCGTTTGATACTGCTTGGGAGACGAGAACAGACGACGGGTCCACGGGATGCTGCGTCTGAAGCACCCCAGTTGAGCGTGAATGGATTGATACCGTACTGATCCGGGTATGCTATGGGGGTCAAAGTCGTCTGATCAGGCCTGGGTCGGGATGGAGCTGCACAACATGAACGCACTGGTCAACATAACCCTGGAGGGGTACAGATTCTTCTCTCTCTCTTTCTCAGTCAAAGCCGCGGTGCTCTCGTTCGGACCGTATCCAGCGGGGACATTCGAAACGGTGGGGAGAGATGTGATTGCCACAGACGGCGAGTCGGTTCTCGGAATACCAGACACGGAGCGGGGAGAGTCTGGAACGGTACGAGTGGTAGAGAGGTTGTCGACCTGTAAAAGATACCAGCCAGCCACACTCGGTTAGGCCACCCTATGGATGCCACTTGGGTCGATGCTCCGACGTACCTTAGCCTGCAACGCCTGTTGAGACGCCTGAAGGGCTTGGAGTTGAGTGAGGATTTGGTTGAGGACGGCGTCGGACATCGTGGTTTGTGAGAAAGGGCGACGGTGCTAAGCGTGGCGGGGTTACGCTGGAACTCGCAGGCTCAGGACCAATGAGAAAGGGAAAACGATGGCTTCCTCTATCGGAGCGGATCAACGAGCTGACATCAGCCTCCAACTTTACGTATTTCTATCCGCCCCCGACGGACCAAACGGCGTGCGGGCGTTTTTATCTCATGCGAGCAAAAAACTCGGACCGACCTTTGTCCGGTTGGCATGGTGTTCCCACGATTGCTCGTTATAGCGGACGATGATCAGGTACAACAGTAAGGACTTCATACAAACAACTAAATAACGACTAAGCCACAATTTCCATCTGTGCATCTTCCAATGAGCGAATCTCCCGGATCTTCAAGTACTGAATAGCTCGCTCTGCCGCCGCGAATTTAACCTCTTCCTTGCTCCCGTGCCCTCGGTACTCCGCCTTCTCCACAGCGATCGTCTCCAGCTCGCCCACGACCTCCATTGCTGCTTCTGCCTTCTCAGAGTTGTCTTTCGGCGGTTTATCTCTCATCCCAATCGCACACGTGATCTTCTTGTCCGCGATCTCGAAGTGGTACTTGAGCATTTTCTGGGGTTTCGACTTTGATGCCCAGTGGGACAGGCGGGACACCGGGTGAAGAACGTCCACGCCATCCGCCACGATCCTCTCCAACACGGGTAAGACACCAAACGTCGTCAAAACCTTCCGAATGACCTCCATGTCCCCCCGAGTGTCAAGGTAAACGGCGCCCAACAGACTCTCCACCAGGTCACTGAAGAATTTCGGGGCTTGGAGAGCTGTCAACGCCGCCCACGGGTGAATCTCACCCTCCTTCAACGCCTTCCTGATTGTGTCTTTCCCCTTATCGTACCTCGTGCGTGTGACCGCCATATCCTCCATAACGTGGGAGTTCGACTGGAGCAAGCACTGCCAGAGGTACACAAGGTTATCTTCACGTTCTAGAACGGCCGTTTCATTCTCTAGTGTGCGAGCCATGAATGAGTCGGTGGTCGTGAACATGTCAAGGCAAATGAAGGCGAGGAAGTGTTGGTTGACGACGGCGACTTTGCGGAGGTACATCTGGCCGGGATTGTAGTTCTTCCCAGGGGCGTGATAGAGGAAGTGAGAAACGACCATGTCCAAGACTGCGTCCCCGAGGAATTCCAACCGATCGTATGGTCGGGTTCTAACACCGAGGTTGTAACTCGGGTGTGTGAGGGCCTCCACGACGAGCGTTTTATTGGTGAATTCGTACTCGAGCATCTTCTCGACGGACGAGATCATGTCCATGGGAAGCTCTCCGTCATGCAACACCTCCACCTTCGTGAAGATCTTCTCCACCGACTCTTTCAGTGGCTGCCACTCCATTCCAAGCCCAAAGAGCTTGATACACTCCAACCCCAATTCGAAACCCCCATGAACGTAGGAGGCGCCGATCAACGCCTCGACGACGTCTGCGATGGTCTTGGTCGATAGGTCCACTTTCTTCTCCTCTTCTTTCTTCTCTTCTTTCTTCCCCTCCTCCCCTTCTAGTTCCTCGTCCTCGGGGACCCCGTCCTTAGCGTGGAGCAATGGTAACCACTTGGTGGGAATGAATCGATCACGAATGATCCACTGTGGGAGTCCCTTCTCTATCGCCGCCCTCGCCAACGCAACATTAGCAACAACGTGGTCTTTCCTCGCGGTCAAATACCCCTCGTGCCAGAAGGGATGATCAGCCATCACCTGTATACTGGTGAGAAGCTTCAGCACTGTGTCTCCCAACGTTTCCATTCGTTCGTAATCGGTTGGCGCCATCGCCACAGGTGCGGTGATGGCAGTAGTCAGGGTCTCCAACGGAATGTTGTAAAGGGGGGTGGATATAAGCAGTGTATCGCGGAACGAGATGGTGGTATAGTTTATCGACATCTGTCGAAGGAGGGAAGGGAACAAACTCGCCCAGCGAGAGCGGTCTGGAGAAGCCAGGAACAATCGTGTGTGGCTCGCAATCAGGAATTCCGTCTCGTGGTGGTAGACGTCCGATCTGACTTTATTGCTGCCGACCGGGAAGGGAATGGTGAAGTCCTTGCGACCGACGGGCCGAACCTCCAACAATGGGTATGTGACCTCCACATCAGGTATCTTTCTCTTCGCGTACTCGTAGCGTACTCTCTCCTCTTCTTTCTCCGAAAGCGGCTCGTCCCGCCACTGGATGAACCGATGGTCACCGCGCTTGCGAGAAACTTGGACGTACGTGATGTCCGTGGGGTAATTGAATTCGTTCCCGAACACGTCCAAAACAAGGGATCTATCATCAGGTGGTCCATCGGTATCATTGCAAGCCCACCGCCAGCGTTCATCCCAAACCGGATCCTCGATTTGTCCAAGCGGGTGAAGGAGGTACTCAAAGTTGGTTTCGTTCCATTTGAGGGTAGACCTGGAACCGGGCACTCGCCAAAGGAGACGGCGGGTGAAATTCCTAGCATCTTCCAGCGAAAAGCCTAAATCTTCGGCACGCCCGAGGTGTTCGACGCCGACTGTTACTTCGCCACGGCCCGGGATATACAAGATGGGTAGTTCTTCGCCAGAAAGCCGGGGGAGCTCTCGTCTGACCATAAGCACCATATCTTCCAACCGGTCGATACTGAGCTTGAAGGCCCACCAACGCAGCTCGTCACTCTCCGAGGACCATGTGCCCATCTGAACGGCGGCGGCGGCGAGCCCTTTCCGCTTCTCGATCCCGGCCGCGAACAACGCTTCCATATCCTCTCCAAGGTGGGACAGAGGCAGGAGGTTGTCGCTCAACCACTTCTCGTCGGGAAAGTCATATAGCGCTTTGTAGGCTACGAAAGCCACGCGACGTTTCGCGTTACTCTTGTTCGAGTGGATGCGGGGGGTCGTGAACTCTCGGAGTGCGGGAGGGAGATGGCGAGGGAGGTGAACAGTTGCGCCGAACGGCCCTTCGACGACGGGACCGGGACCAGTGGTTCGGTACGGAGAGGCGTGCCAACCCTCAGGGAACTCGGGAGGGTCGGTCTCGAACACAGGAAGGCAACCACCGTAACCAGCGGTGGGCATAACCGCGCAGAAATGATTGAGATGTCCAATGGCAGAATGAAGAGTCAAGGTGGCCCTATCGGATGCGTGGCGTGAGTCGAGTATACAAACTTCTGAGGTGGGGAACCTACCCAGTTTTCTCAACCCGGAATACCATTTCTTCCTCATCGTCAGAATCCTCACGTTCTTCTACCTCCTCTGAGAAGTCTCGCGACGGGTCGTTGTAAAGCTCAACCATCCTCCTCTCCATTTCCTCCCAGCGTAGAACGGAAGGGTCCTGGCCAGCTTCAGTCATAATGACGAACGTGCTCTTCTTCTTTCTTGCCCTCCCACGACTCTGCGCCCAACTGATCATGTTCTGTGGCAAATCCCACCGGATGACCGAACAACAAGACTGGACATCGATGCCTTCCTCCGCGACACTAGTGGACACGATAAGGCTTTTGTAACCGAGTTTGAAGTCCGAGAGGGTCTCTGCAGTTGTCTGGGTAATCAAGCTGCGGGTGATATCGAGGAAACTTGTTCGACGGCTGTCGGAAGAGTTCCCCAAAAGCGAGCCAATACGGAAGGTATCCTTGGTAAACGGGTGGTGTCGCAAGACTTCAGCGAGGGCAATCACCGCATCGCGCCTGGTGACGAAGACTATCCCGCTGAATTCCATATCGTTCCCCTCAAAGTCCATCTTTTCGTTTATGAGCGCTTCGATCAGGACGTTGAGGCGATCGTTGCACCCGGCGCAAATTTCGACTGGGTCGTATGAGACGGAAAGAACGGGGACTCTTTCGAGGGCCTCTAGGAGGTAATGCTTTTCGGTGTCTTGCCAGCGACGTACGGCGTGCTGGAAGGGACCACCAGCTGCCTTCGCTTTCTCGATCACCTTCCAGACGTACCAATCTGCCGCCCAAGGTCCGATGTCCACGCAGATTGCAGAGGCAGCGGTGAGAAATTCACGGAGACCGCGGTGGGTGGAGGTATCCTGTTTTGCGAGTGTTTTAGAGAGTTTCTGATCCAGTTGCATTCTGGAGTTTCCAGGAGGGAGCCTTGCAAGACGAGCGCGGGATTGTTTAATCCAAGGATCGTTTTCGATGTCCATGCTATTTATAACTTCTTGGAGGACCATAAAGTTATAGGAAGGAAGCTGGCATTCGAACGGGAAGGATTGTTTGACGTAGTCCGGTTCCTGGTATCCGACACGTTTGAAGACGGGCCGGTAGACGTGTTTTGCTAGCTCATCACGGTTGAGTCGTGTGGAGCGAATAACCGCATCCATGTTGGCCTCGATTACTCTAAGTTCGAGGTGTCAGTCTGTAGAACCTCGAAATTGCTGGGAGAAAGCGTACCGGAATGCTTGATCTGGGTCACCACCAAAGATAGGACTAGCAGTCAACCCCAGTACCATTGGCCGAACGTGATTTTCGCGGGCCGCCGGAGAACCTCGAGGGGGTAGAGCATGATAAAATTCCTTCATAATCGCGTTGTATGGGTGATTCTTCCCGGCATGGTGAACCTCGTCGAAAATCAGCAGAGAAATGTCGGCACCCAGACTGATGTATCCGTGTCGTAGGGCGTCTAAAAGTACTTGTGGGGTGGTGACCATAACGCGGTGAGAATCGACGATTCCCCGCCACAGTGAGGGGTCCTTCCATTGGTGGGGATCAGATGCGCCCGACACTAGTCCGACAGACACGGGTATATGGGTCGCGATAACGTCTCTCTGTTGCTCTACGAGGGCCACTGTGGGCGCGACAAACCATGATAACTGCAAAATATTTATAGCGAACCGCATCAGCCACACCGTCGATCAGGATTTTATCGGGGAGTACGATTACCTTTCGAGTCTCGCGCTCTAAGACCTCGGTCTTGATCCTGAGGACTGCGATATGGGTTTTGCCAGCGCCGGTATCGAGTGCGATGATGATGTTTCGTCTCAAGCTTTCTTCGAGTAGTTCGAGCTGGTAACTGCGGCTCGTCGGAACAACAACACTGGAGTCGAAGGCCGGGGCCTTCTTCCTATCGTACTTCATCAGGAGTGTCCCTTGATGGTATCGGAATGGCCTTTTCAGATAGCTGGAGGTAAGTCGTGGATATCGAGGTTGAAGGGCAAAAAGTGTGGCGTGGCAGCCGTTATTGGCACCACTGTGCAGTAGATATAGTAAGCGCTTAGTCCGACTCTGATGCCAAAAAGTGTGGCTGGATCACGAAGTCAGGTGGCTCCACACAAACACCGGTGGTGTAAAACGCGAGTCGGAGCAAGAGGAAGAGAGATGTTGTGCCGCATTGGCGCGAACAGGGAAGTTGAGATCGGTTGGAACTGACAAAGACACGGAATGGCACATAACAATAAACCTTTGCCGTTGTGAAACAGCCTGAGAGAAGAAACCGGGGTGGGGTCAAGTTCCACTCACAGATTATGCGGTATCGATTGTGTTGTTCTCCATATACAAAGAACGACCGGAGATTGTAGCCAGCAACTCGAAGCGGCGGGAGGTGATCGAGTGGATTTTGTGATCACGCGTCACCGTGACGTTCTGGGCCTCCACGTTCCTGTTCCTCGACCTGATCGACCATCTTCAGCCACAATTTACGCGGGGCGGTTACCCGTCTGTTATGCACTCCCTGCTGACAGTGGGGGACCGGATTCTTGACCAGGAAGCCGCCAGGGATAGGTGCGATCGTTCGGGGCCAACTAGCACCGGCCTGTGGTTCTTGACCTCTATTGAAGATCACAATGACCACGCAATACCAATGTCACCCATCGTTGCGCCGTGAAAATAAACCACCCATAGTTTGTAGGGTTTCCCCTTTTAGGTGAGTAATGCTTCTATTTGCGTCGAAGCGACGATTTGGTTACGGGATCTGTTCGTTGACGGTGACGCGTCCAGGTTCACTCTCAATCTTTTCTTGTTACAGCGGTCATTTCTACCTCGAATATTTGCGGGCCCCCTTTGCGCCCGAGGTTTCCTGGTAGTACAGCGCTTGGTACCGCGGACTACGGAGAAATTGTTTACCCACAACACTGGCAAAGCGCTGCCTTTCTCGTTGAACTTGCCGTAAGTACTCTGCTCCCGCAGAACACCGAGTGATCCCGTTTGTGGCAGCGCTCATCAGCCATGGGTGGGTCACGTACAGTTCCAGCCAGTCAGCAGGTGTCTGACGCCACGCCGGTTTTCGACAGATTCAAGCGAAATGATGGGGACCAACAATGAACAGGACCCTTTCTCAAGGGTGATTCAAAAGGGGACGCATCCATAACTGTGTTGCTCCAACCACTCCCCTCTTCGACTGGCGACCAGCGGAGCTACAAACCATGGCCATTGTCATTGTACCCGCGAGAATGAACACGATATCTCAACCCCTTGTTTGTTCCCCTTGGTCCACTGCGTCGCGACATAAGTGCTGATAGTTCATGCAGGGACTCACAGGAATGGCGATCAACATGCATCCTCCCCCCGACTCCAACCCCAAAAATTTGCCTTTGTACCCGGGCGGTACGCGTGGTTGGTCCTACCCCCTCTTCGGATGCTTCAGCGACTTTGGCACCTGTAGGTTTCCCAGGTCATGTTCGCCTTGGTTGGACCTCACCTTCTCATAGGTCTCGCTGCCACCTTCTGCCCCTGCTTCCTGTTCTCCAAGATCAACAGCAGGCTTAACCATCTCATCTACCGTGGATCTCCCCATCCATATGGTGGCGACGGCCGCGGCCATTGTATCTCCTATTCTTGCACTTGGTGCGTTGGTATCCCTTGTATCATGCAGGTTCGTTTCTTCCTGGTCACAGATTTCAGCTGCCGGGGAACTTATTCACCCCATAGGCGCTTCAACGAACGAGCATTCGTGACCGCTACAACATTGATGGTACCGTTTGCGGCGACTACCTCACTGCCTGTTGCTGCCACGTTTGTGACCTCGTCCAGGGGTCTCGTGAGATCGAACTCGAGGAGGGCACTTTCCGCAGACAGATCTATTGAATTTTCATATCCGATTGTGTACTCTCCCGCATTGTATCGAGATTGTGAGCGATGACATCTCACCGCCGATCACCTCCACCGGACACCACCCCTATCTTATCTCGGTTGTGGAGCAGATCAGAATCTATGATTCGACCGAGTTGTGGGACGTAGATTGCTTTCGCAATGGGGCGGATTGGCGGAAGATGATCGACTCCGGCGGTGTTCAGTGTTGGGCTTTGCGGTGGCGATCGCGCCACTGAGGGCCACTCTGAGCCTGGCGCTCACTGAGCCGACCGTGTCGTCAGACTTCGGGTGCAATCATTCAGTGGACTTTGAAACCTGTTTCCCACTCCAACTCTCGACGCGGCGATGGACGGGGTGGACGTAAGATGACCGCACGCGGTCGGGGTTTTCCCTGCCTTGCAAGGAGGGGAAGGTGATGTTTGACAGCGGTCGCCGGGAAGGGATTAATCGCTTGCGTGTGGTTGCTAAGGAGCGCGATGCACATGCAATGCCAATGCCGCCCATTGTCGCGTTACGGAGAACAAACCACGGCAGCTATCCTTTCTTCCCTTTCGGGTGAGGATTCTATTCGCCCAGTCCACGAGAAATGTCTTGGTACTGCTCCACCCCGCCTCTTCATCCCTCGACCAAATCTTTGTGGCGGCTCAACTTACGCCCAAGGTTTTCCCCCGGCACAGCGCCCGGTATGGCGAACCGTGGGGGGGATCTACTCATCCACAAAGCTGCTTCTCCCGTTGAACTTCCGGCAGGGATTCCGATCCCGCAGGGCGCCGGGCGATCCCGCCAGCGCCAGCGCTCATCGACACTGGGTGGATTACGTATAGCATCAGCAGTTCAGCCTATCAACTACTCTCCCGGACCTCAAACACCATGCGCCCAAAGCCTGGGGTCGGTTCGCCCATATTTGCGGGTTCCCACCCCCCCTGAGTCCTGTCGGATTTCTGATAGCTTCTAGCGAAATGATAGGAACTAACGATGAGCGGGAACTCTTGTTCAAGAATCATTCAAAAGGAGACGAATCTGTCGTATCCCTTCAAGGATCCCCCCTCTTCGACTCACGAATAGCCCAACGCGATGGCCAAGAACACTCAACCCACTGTTTGTCCCCCTCGGTTCTCGCGTCGTCGCACTACTGACGGTTTATCATAGGGGAACCCGGGAATGCAGGTTGCCTCCCACACCAACCCCCGAAACTTGCCTTTGGACGCTGAGGGCAAGCGTGGTTGGTCCAACTCCCTCTTCGACTGTTTCAGCGACTGTGGCACCTGTACGTTTCTCCAAGCTGTGTTCCCTTTGGATGAGCCTCACCTTCTGTCGCAGGTCTCACCGCTGTCTGCTGTCCCTGTATTGTGTACTCTCAGATCAACAGCAGGATTGAGCATCTCGCCAGCCATGGAGCTCCCCATCCCTCTGGCGGCGAAGCCATCAGTGGCTCTTGTGTCGGTTATTGTATCACTCTCTATTGTGGCGTTGCTTGTATTTTGCGGGTTAGTTTCTCCGCATTCTTCGGTTGTTGGAAAACTTAACCACCCTACAGACGATGCAACGAGGAGAGACTCGTGTCCGGTACAACGTCGCCGGTGATGGGGTTAACGACTTCCTCACTGCCTGCTGCTGCCACCCTTGCGGCCTCGTCCAGGAGTCTCGTGAGATCGAGCTCGAGGAGGGGAGTTACGGGAAATAGGCCGATAAACTCTTTATATCCTCCTCCACACGATCCACGATAGTACACTCCTGTATTGTATCGCGATTCCCTTCCATGATTGGGATTCTTTAGTTTTCTATTGATGACCTTGAACGACGGCGTTTGCCACTGAATTCAAGCAGATGGTTTGGGGTTGCCGTCTTACCAAAGCTTAGTCGATAGGGTGCTAGACTGAGAGCCCTGATCCAAGCCATGCGACCACGACCACAAAGGGTACCATCTGTTTGAAGCTCTCTGCTTGAAGCGAATAGGATCCGCCACTGGGCGGCATCTCGACTCATGCCCAGATCCCAGGAGAAGGATCCGGTTTCTACGCCAAACCGTACGATTCCGCCAGATTCTGGATCCGGGCGCTCCTCCGACTTCCCAGGGTCCTGACTGGGACCTGGGACTCCTTAGATACCCACGCACCCGGAGTGCGGAGGCGGTCTGCTCGCTCGCGTTCATTTCTGACGGCTTCTAACTGTAATCGCACAAATAATGAGTCCGTCCCAGTTTGCACGAAAGCGGTTCCATGTGCTGTTAGGCCTTTTGGTGATAGTCAACGTAGGGATTGAAGCCGAGGATAGCGCAGGCTGCTTGGATAACTTTCGAGTCAGCTCCTTGTCGGGAACAGCGCCAATCTCCGAGTCCATATTCCAATTTCTTGGTGATCGGGGATCGCCGAGCGACATTCCTTCACGACGATGTCGACGCATATGCCGCCCGAGGTCTGGTACCTCATCGCTGACCACCTCCACCAGATCGAGTTACCCCCACTGCTACTCGTATCTCGCCTTCATCGCCTCGTCGCGCTGAAACGCCTCTTCGGTCATCTCAAAATATGCTTCGCGTATCCGGAGACGGACAACACCCCCTATGCCCTGCTGGAAGTTAGTCGCAACGAGACGATGTCTCTATCGTGGGAAATGTTGAACAGGGTCAAGTGTGACAAGGCTTTCGCTTCAGTTGTCCAACGAATCACAATCTACTATTCTACCGAGGAGTTGCAGCAAGTGGATTATTTTCACAATGGGGTAATCGTGGAAGCGCTGAAAGCTCTCATAAATTTGCGTTCCTTTGCGTGGGTCGGCAATGGACTCCCACTTATGGACATAGTGAAAAAACTCCCGACTTGCTGCCCCAAACTGCAGGAGATCAGCATGAGGTACGTTCGGTCCGCCTCCATCAACCCTCGCGACGAATTTTGCTTATCGTCTGTTTGGCAGCATCGAAGATGCGACTGCTCTTGTATACCCGAGTTTTCATCCCACTGGCCTCAATTCCATTCTCTACCAGGACCCCACAGCCCACGTGGAAGATTTCTCGTTCACCCACTCCACCAACGACTTGGCCGGTGGCAGTGAATCGACCGTCAGGTCACTGTCAATTTGCGCTGGGCCGCTTTGGCAGGTGCCTGTCCGCATCTTCGAGAACCTTTCTCATCTGGAGATTTTCCTGGGACGGGACATGGAGAACATCACACTCGTTTTCCGATATGCGGGACGGTTGGAATCCCTATCTGTTCTGGGATTGGAGGATTATGCGATCTTTCCCCTCCTCGAAGATCATCCCAACTCCCTTCCCTCACTGCGATCCTTCAAGATTCTTTCCACATACAAGGGATGGCGGTTGGACTTGGACATAGGAGAGGCCCAATTCATATCCCTCGCTCACTTCCTGTGTGGCAAGAAAGAATTGCGGGCACTCGACATCCACATGTGGACTGAAGGATGGTCATCCCTTGAGCCCCTCTGGGATATGCTCAAGCAGTTACCTTCGTTGGAGGTGTTGGGCATCACCACCGGGATCGGGGTTTTTGCCCGGGAAGACTTCCTCTCTTTCGCAGCGGCCCTCCCCCCAAACCTATCTGCGCTGAGGGTGAATTCGCAATGGGATATCGGAGAAGGGGGAGAGAACGACGGTTGTAGTACGCTCGTTCGTACTTTTTGTCTTTCTGCTATAGCTTGTGTCCGGTCTAACTGTTGAAAACCCCTTTCAGATCGAAGCCCTTGACAGGATTTCCTTCTTCTATATGCGGAACTACAAATATTCCTTCGCATTCCTGTCCGACGAGCTCACCCGAGAGCTTCCGTCTGTCAAGATCCTCGGGCTGGATCAAGTCATGTCCTATGTTTTTAGGGATGATGATCAGGCGGTCGAGGTTCGGGATTGGTCGGTTCGAAGATGTTTCACTAGGACGGTGGAGGACTTTGATGGGAATGAGGATTGGGAGTGGCTGATGAGATACCATGACCTGGGAGAATGGGCTTGGTGAAGTTTGGGTTGCATTTGTCCCCTCGTATGTAATAGGTTTCGTGCTGTTTACCGTGGAACGGAGGAGCTATACCCAAGCTTGGCGTTTACATCACGTGGTACTTTCCGGCCATAAATTGCCGCGCCGTCCGAAGGACCCTTCCACCCGCCCACCCGTCGTCGTTCGGTGAGAGGAATGATGCGTAAATCGTGTCGCGTTCTAATCGTACTCTCTGGGCGATTCGTAGGTTTGATCGCTGAAATCCCGGTCCATAGCAATCGAACGGGATGATATCGCTATCATTTGCCCTCGTCTCCGCAGAAAATGTGCAAGACGCGCACAAGATCGAAACGGCCGGTAAGCGTCCGGGTCGCCCCCCGTTTACGTGTTCTATTTGCCAACCGCGGACCTAGCGTATCCTGCAGATGAAGCTGGTTCCCACAAATCGTTCGTCTATCGTCAATCCGTCGCTCCAGACCTCTTCTTGGGGGCGTACGATCCAAGCGATAAGAAACGGCTGATCGGATTCATATGTTCTACCCTATCCAAATCCGAAAGCCTTACGCATGAATCCATGACGACCCACGATCCAGAAGGGAAGACGATCTGCATTCACTCCGTTTGCGTTGATCCAGCACACCAGCGGCAGAAAGTCGGATCCGCTCTCCTGGAAGAGTACACTAGGCGGTGGACAAACGGACCGTATGATGGGATCTCATTGATCGCCCACGAAGAGCTGACCCAGTTCTATGTTGCCGCTGGGTTCAAGTTGATTGGGAAGAGTGGGGTTGTACACGGTTCGAAACCGTGGTTCGAACTGCGATACCCACTTCACTCGCAGATACTGGATGCTCCGACACAGCGGAGGATCCTTGAAGCCCTCCAGGAGCAAACCAAACAATCCGAGGTGGACCGACCGGATAAGAAACTATTGTCATCTTTCCCTGGAGGACCCTCAGAGCTGGCTGACGAGCAGGGGCTGAACAAACTGAGGCTTTATTGCCCTCGGGTGGTGTGCAAGAGCGTTATTCTCCTCGTGAGGAGTGCAACGCTCGTGGAACGTCCCAGCGTCACGGTAACTGTCCACTGGATTCTGCGGGGAACCGGTAGTATTCTGACCCCCAACAGATCGATAATCCTCAGAACCTTCCACCACAGGATCTCCTCCCTCACCTCCCGGCTCCTCCTGAGCCAATCCCCGTGTGGAAGATAGGACCTCCAGCAAACCCCATGGTATTCGAGAACATCGGGTTCTCCAAGACGTTGCCCACAGACGGGTCGTCGGGCGAACCATTAGGCGGTTCACAACCAGTCAAACTATTGACATGCGCGGAGTGCGATTTGGGACCTCTGGGTTGGGTCGAGGAAGGGCCTAGTGGGATGACCTATTGGCTCATCGCTGATCGGGTTGGGTATATGTGAGATCTTCCTGTGGCGGTTTATCGCGCAGGGAAAGCCCGTACCCGCGGTTACGCCGGGATCGTGCATGATTTTATTTCCTTTAAGAAATCCTCTGTTTGTATTACCTGGTCACAAATTATACACGTAGCGAACTTAAGTCACAAGTGCATATGTGCTCTGTCAGTCTCTGAGCGGTGGTCACGCCACCCAGGATTCTCCGTTTTCCTCATCTCATAATTAGGGGTCAGTTAGTCGCAAAGTCTCCCAACCCCTCATTCACACCCGACGAACGGTCCCCGTGGTCGCGGAGGGGGGGATGAAACGGATGAAGAGACCACCATGGGTGGCTGCCGATCCTCCACCCCCCTTTTCACCGCGGCCCATCCTCAGTACCCGAACCTTTCGGGATATAGAATCTCAACGTGTGAACATCGAACCTGCAGGGGTGTCCTTGTGATCTTCCCCGCGGGTTTGGAGGTGTAACAACTGTGAGAATAGGCCAAACAAGTTGTGTGAGAGCCTTGATAAGGTTCGGACGTTCAAACGCTCAAGCTCGCGCCTCTCTCGTGCCGACAATACGGAAGGAACCTATCTGGTCGAACCAATTGTAGGCGCACACAGTGCGTTGTGACCCTCCCCACCGGTGAGGGCCTTGCATCATGTTCACACTCGATATGGAAGAGCTAAGAGATCGAAGTGTTGGATACGGCCGCGTCTCGATACGCTTAGTTATGGTACATTCTAGGGACATCCGGGACAAGATGAGACAGCCGTATCAGGGCTGCAGCAGGGAAAGTTGCGATTGGGTGTGCTGGAAAATGACATAGCAGATCGTCGCAAAGGCTCCCCCTGTTGCTACCCCAGCCAGAAACTTAGCATCCACATATCGTGACACTTGTGCCGTCTTGTCCGTCTGTTTTTCACTGGAAGGGGGGGATTTGGTCCAAGCGTTTACGCTGTAGCCGTTTGGATGGAACCCAACGCTCGGAGCAGAGGAGAGGCCCGGAAGTCCGTCGAGACTTTTAGAGTTTTTCTGCTCCCAGTATTCCTTGAGGCCCTTTTCAGCCTTGCATGTTGACGGGTTCTCTGCGTCGGCTTCTGCCTTGACGTCCTTTTGCTCTTTGTTGTTGAAGGCTTGGTTGAGAGTACGTCGCTCTCCCTGATAAGAATAGAAAGGGACGGCGTATCCACAAGCCTTCCAACATCTATTAGGGCTTTCTGACAGGATGTTGCTCGGGCAAGGATTGACATACCGAGCTGACTTGGTAGATATCCACCATGATCACCGCACGAGAGCCAGGGTTCCTCTTCTCGGGAGGGATGAGCTCAGTGTACTCCTCCGATCCAAACTCATGAACGGTTCCTGGAGGACAGTATCATGTATGTGCGCCTTGGTTTGAGGAACGCTTACCTTTCCCGAAGAGCCGTACTATCCGTGGAGGGCCATCGAATGCGTTGAACATGACGGTGATCCGACCATTCTCACGTATATGAGAGATTGTCTCAACTCCTGAGATAATGCTATGAGCTCCTGGGGTGGGGGGAGTCGAATGGATATAGGTACCGCTTCCTGTGAGATCTTCATACCGTACTTTCCGTTCGTTTATGACGTGGAAAGACCCATCAACGCCCTTCGGAGATACGTTGATATGACCATCGGGGCTCAAAGGAGAAGTTGCGACCCAAAAAACCTTCTGGGCAACGATCCAAGGGATGAGCTCTGGCTGCAAACACTCCCAGGATTGGCCCATGGTGGTCGGGGTGCAACGGATACAACGTGGTCCGGGGGCGGGTCCGAAATACTTCTCGAGTCGGCCGACCGCGACCGATGAATGAACCCGCGGGAGTCCGGGCCGACCTTCCACTACTTTTTCATGACCACAACCGTCTCGACCTTCAGCGTCCAAGACCTCAATAATCCTCATCACCAATCCGCCGATGCGTTAACCGCGACTCTCAACGCTCTACTAAAGGGCCTCAGGCTCCCTTTCGTCCTCGAATCGGCTTTGGACCTTACACCGTGGATGTTGTTGGCGGTGTTGGAATGTATCACCGAATCCAGGCTTCCCCTATCCAAGGAGGTTCGAGAGTCCCGGAGCGATTTGGATAAGGTTGAAGCCATGAAGATCTTCCTGGGCGTATTGGAGACCGACATCATCAGGATGGACGTGGGATTGAGCGACGTCGATCCCCGCGCTCTTGCGCGCGGCGAAGAGCACGAGACAGTTTTCGTCGGAGAGCTTTTGTGCTGGCTAGGGCAGAAGTCCGGGATCCTTCCGTTGGGATTCAAGGATGCCACCGTCACGCGGCCGCTCAAAGAAGAGGAAGAAGTGGCCACGGTGGCGGAGGGGGAGGACGATGAAAACGAGGACGTCTTTGGCAAAGCTCGCGACAACACCATCTCATCGACCACCTCTCATCACCGAGTTCGAGCTACAACCCCATCCACCCGGTCCTCCCTGACAGACAGTGCGCACACGACCCTCTCCATGGTCAATGCTAGCCACCCCGAAACCGATACCTCCGTGATGACCATGTCATTCGACGACGACCGAACAATCACTCCTCCTGCCACACCTCGCATACCCACCCAACAGCCTACTCCCCATTCTACCCATTTTTTGCCCCGGGTCGTACACCCCTCCGAAACACCAGAGACACGTGGCGGCGGCGAAGACAATGTATCATATTGCGATTGCTCCATCAAGCAAGGGATTCCGATTCAACACACTGGCTGGCTCCAGACTGTTGACCACGAGGAGGAAGTCAGGAACTTCCTCGCCGGCCACAGTGCAAATACCGTTCACCGAATGGGTTATACCCCGAAAGTACCATCTTACCCTGGGTTGGGTTACTCTTCTAGAGGTCCCCCCCGGCTCATGACTCGACACACCTCCCCTTCGCAACACCGCCTTGCACTTCTGAATGAGAAGGCCAGGTTATTGACGGAGTTAGCAAATCTCAACATCTCGACTCGACGATGATCCCAGCCAACGATGGGGGTCATGCAACAAAATGGGACGGTGTATATCCCGGGTTCATTTGACCCTTATGACAGTGAGTGGTTCCGCCAGTTCTCGTCTCCGTCCATGTTTTGATGTTGTTTCTCGTAGCGCTCCAGGACCCCACGGTGTGAATCCTTCTGGCCAGTGAGCCGAATTTCCGCCCGGGGTGCGGGACCCACCTCCGTTGGCCGAGGCCATGAACACTCAACTGTAACGCTCAAAGTTTCTAGGCCTGGCATGCACTATGGCAATGAAGGATCGCCGTGTCGCGATTACCTCAAGTCGTCCACCCCTGGAGCTGGGTCTCGCACCCAGGGTACTTTCTCGAAGGATCTGCCGAAAGAGCCGCATTCAGTGCTAGTACGTACGTACTTATTATCACCTAAGTACCAAACAAAGACATCTGGGATACAGTATGTAGGGGCGGGGGATATTTATGGCATACCTTCCTGCGGGTGATGTGCAATATGAATTTCTCCCCCGTTAACATGTCGCTCCAGAGCAACGAACTCCTGGCCAAAACCCTTCAATGCCTCGGTAACGCTGAGCAACCACTATGAGTACCTTCACCTGAGATGGTGCTCGGGGTTCCATCACCGGCGGTAACAAGCAGATACTGATACCGAGGATTTCTGTGATATTGCATCGGCAGTCGCACGGTTCTTCATACCCCTCCCCCCGCCATTCCCTGCTTCTGTTTCCATCAGCTGCTGTTCGGAACCCATCCTCCGTGGGCGTATTGTGGCGGGGGGTTGCTGGCGCACGACGACCTGTCAACAACGCGACACGAAAGCGGGATATGATTTGGAAAGTACTTGCTGAGCTCGGAGGGTGGGTAGGGAGTTTGAGGCTGGTCATTCTGATAGTAGTGGCATATTATCGTACAACGAACAAGCGACGTAAGGACAACTTTTAGTGGTATTGCGGAAATGTTCGTTGTCCTAATCGATCGAATACAGGAAAGTAAATGGTACAAAAGTCAACGTAGTAATGGCAGTCAGCAAGATTACGCCCTCGTCCTGGAACTTTTAGAGTCTACTGACATTGTCCTCGTGGGTGGCGACACAGCTAGGAGGTACTTGTCGACGTCCCAACACAATGCATCGTCGTGGTTCAAAAATTCCACCCGCTCAATAAAACGCATCAACCCCTCGAGTTCCAACGGATACAGTTCTACAAATGGGAAGACAAGCGTGAGGGCTTTGAGCGGAGTTCCTGCCTGCTTCCGTGACACTGCAAATCTTTGCACTTGGTACAAGGGGTTGGTGTCAGCTGTGCGGGGGCGGCAGGGGGGGTGGCTAGAGTAGACAACGAGTACGTCAACGGTTGGAGACAAAGATATATCGCCAAGCAAAGAAGTGATGATGGATTCTGCGAGTATCAACGTTTTGAGGTTTCGAAATTTGTATAGTCCCTGGGTTATATATCCAGGGGTGAGTTGGGGAGTCATGCGTTTGGTATGAACCGGATAGTCGTCGAAACACAGGGTTTCAACGGAGCCAATTTCAATGCTTTCGAGAATATCCAAGAACCCTCGGTTTTTTGAGAAATGGGAAGGGCTCTTCCTGCCATACGACACGCTACTGAACGAGATCTCCCTGTGTGCGGAGTTCACAAACTCGGTTTTGAACGTGGCATGGGGTTCATCGGTGTCCGGGTTACACGAACAGACTACGATCTTGACAGTCCTGATGTCAGAGAGATAAGACGAATCTCTGGGAGTGGGGAGGTCGAGAACCCATGGGTCGGAGAAACTCGCAACCTCAGCTTCTAATACCACCCGGCAGGTAGAGGGGAGAGAAAGTCGATTTAAGAGAGATAGCTCATATTCGTCACACGGTGATCTGTGGGTGAACGAGCGTAGGAGAGGGAGAGAGACGATATTGTAGTCGGGGTGTAAGTCCAAGGTACTGCAACTAATGAAGGCAAATTCCAATAGTGGGCAGTTCCAAAGGAAATCAAGGACACTCATGGTTGTCCTTTCCCATGCAATATTGGGGTTGCGGGGGAGGTGTAAGGAGGTGAGAAGGGGGACGTGGAACTGGAGATGGTCAAAAGGGGGAACGACGAGGGACCTTAACGAGGGGAGGTGTATAAGCTTCTCTGGTGGGGACCCGTGGGAATTGGTAATCTCCAAGACCTCCAGTTTTGGCATGGACTGAGCCAGTAATTCATCCAGGAAGTCACCGTACCTCGCCCACAGTGTGGTTACCCTGGTGGTGATCTCGTTCAACGATCCTCTGACAATCTCCGAAGGGCCCCAGGCCCTCGTGATGTCAACGTGAAGTGGACCCGATTTTGACCTCCCTAGGAACGCTAGCCCACATTCTTCGTTGGCGAAGTGGAGGTGTGACCAGAGACGAGGTGAGGAGAGGAGTGTCATACGCCAGAGGTGACAAACGTGCGTGGCGGTGATGAGAGATGTCTTGTCGTTGAGATGTTGGACTATCGCAATCAGCATTTCGGCTGGAAGGCGGTGAGCCCATGAGTCGTGGTAATTGATCATTCGGCGGAGTGATACGATGATGATGTCTAGGTCGCCCACCGCAGATTTGACCTTGACAATGGTCAGATATTTACTTAACTTCGCCTACTGTGAGATACAAACCAGTGGGAGGGGAAAAGAGCATCTGGAGTAGCGAACTGGATTAGTTATTGAAAGGCAAGGGTCGCGCAGTGGTGTACACGTACCTTGAATCGCTTGCCTAAGCGAGTTTTGTCTTCAAAGCGTGGCAAAGCTCGGATATTGATAGGTCGGATCCAGGATAGTGATCCAGGACCACGCCATAGTCTGACCTTTCATCTACAACCATGGTGGGCTGGACGGGATTGATGATGGTGCGAAGGAGATGTGGGATCCTTGAGTCCTGAAATGGAAGGTGCTGCCTCCATCTGCTTCCGTTCAACGCCGCGATCAACCCGGGTTACGCTTTCCATATCCACTGTGCAGGTAAAATAGGTAAAGTATCCGGGGGTTTCTGGAAAGTTTTGTTTCCTAATAGTTATGAGAACTTATCCAGCTGTTGGATAAGTTCGTGATCGGCGGCACGCTCATCCCAGTCCCGCCCTCATTACTCTCCCAACCCACGACGCCACACTCCGTGACGCCGCATTCCTAGTGGTGGAGCTAGCAGCTCTAAACATCTTGACGGAGCGGTGGCGCGACCGGGTTACCATGGCGGGATGAGAGGCAAAGTACACCTGCAGTGCCTCCGTTGGCCGGGACCACGAATGACGTTCAGTGATAATCAGAGGCTTAACGCTCAGCTCTAAACCTGGTAGCTGTCCCGGCGTCGAGGACTGATGAAGACTTGCCATCCCTCGATTACCTCGAATCATCTATCCCAGAACTGGGGCGCATGGTTCGAGTCGCGGAGGATTTCATCATCTAAATATCCAAGAAACGCCCCTGGGTTATATTACTGCACACCAGCTACAGATGACTTACGGCGTCCTTCCCCGTCGCTGGCGCATCATCCTTGAGCAACAACCTTTCGGTCAATGGTTAATCTAATTAGATATCCCCCCTAGTAATTGGCCCCGTCAACAGGTTTATAGGCGTAACCATACGGTCTCAAGGTTTACACAAGTTTGCCACGACAAAGCTGGGCGGAATCCGTTGACCACAACACAACGATGTGTATGCACTACATTACAAGAACTGTACCCGTCCAACACGACTCGCCAATCGTTCAAGTTCCAGAGGCCATCGTTGTGCGAATGGGAGGATGACTGTGAGGACACTAAGAGGGGATCCCGCCCTCTTCCGTGATACCACGAGCTCTTCCACTCGGCTCATGTTGCCAGCTTCAGATGTGAAATGCGTAGGGTAGACAACGAGTGTGTCAACGGTGGGACATGAAAATAGACCGTCAAGGTAAAGTGTGATGTCGCCACCTATGAGGATCAGGGTTTTGAGGTTTCGAAATTTCCGCAGTACCTGGGTTACGGATTCAGGGGTGACTTGTGGTAGCGTGTGCCAGTGGTGGTTATGAGCTGGATAGCTGTCGAAACAGAGAGTTTCGACGGAGTCGATTTCAAGGCGGTCGAGGATATCCAAGAAGCCTTGAAGTGAGAAAAGGGAAGGGTCTTCGTCGGCATACGATATCCTATCGAACGAGATTGCCCTGTGTGCCGAGTTCACAAGCTCGATTTTGAACGTGATGTGATCTTCACTGACGTCCAGGTTGTGCGAATAGGCCGCGATCTTGACTGTCCTGATGTCCGAAAGGTAGGACGAGTCCTTGAAAGTGGAGAGGCCAGGAATCCATGGGTTGTGGTAGTGGTCCGTGACTTCAATCCCTAGCACCACCCGACAGGTAGACGGGAGGGCAATTTGATTGAACAGACATAGTTGATATTTGTCACGAGGTGTTTCGTGGGTGAATGAGTGTAGGAGAGGGAGAGATACGACGTCATCGGAGTTGGGGTATATGCTGCAACTAAAGAAGGCGATTTCCAACAGTGGGCAGTTCCGGAGAAAGTTGAGAACAATGCCGGTCGTCCATTTCATGAAGCCACTGTTGGGCCCGTCGGTGAGGTGGAAAGAGGTGAGGAGGGGTGTGTGGAATCGGAGACGGTCGGAGTCGGAAATGACGAAGAATGTTAGAGCGGGGAGACATTGTACAGGTTTACCATCCTCGATAATATCATAGGATTCGGTAATCTCCAATGTCGCCAGGATGGGCATGGATCGAGCCAGCAACTCATCCAGGAAGGAGTCGTGCTCTGTCCGCAGCATGGTCATCCTGGTGGTAGTCTCCCTCAGCGTTTCCCTGACAACCTCCGAAGGATCGTCGGCACTCGTGAGGTCGACGCGAAGTGGACCCGATTTTGACCTTTCTAAGAACACCAGTGCACGTTCTTCGTTGGAGAAGTCGAGGTGGGACCAGAGACGAGGAGACGAGAGGAGTGCTGTGCGCCAGAGATGACAAACATGCGTGACAGTGATGAGGGACACATCGTCCTTAAGGTGGGAGCCAACTTCGACCAGCATTTCGGGTGGGAGACGGTGAGTCCATGAGCCGTGGTAATTGATCATTCGACGAAGCGGCGCGATGATGGAGCCTATGTCGCCCACCAGGGACTTGACCTGGGGCAACATTCAGATGATTAACCTCGTCTACTGTGGGGTACGAACCAACGAAAGGGGAAAGGGGTGTCTGGGGCTGCGGGCTGGATTAGTTATTGAAAAGTAAGTGACGCGTGGCGGTGTATGCAATGTGCATACCTCGAGTCCCTTGTCTGAGAGAGTTTTATCTTCAAAGCATGGCAAAGCTCGGATATCGACAGGTCGAACCCAGGATACCGATCCAAAACCATGTCGCCGTCAGACCTTCCTTCCACAGCTACGGTGGACGGGATTGATGACGGTGTGTGGAGGAATCGTGGGATCCTTCAGGAAATGAAAGGCGCCCGTCCTTCGACGCGACGCGACTTTGCTTCTTGTACTGGTAAAACACCCGACCCTCCTATTGAACTCGAGTTGGATTCCAGTCTCCCCGTCCCAGCCTCCCCCCCACGACACGACGCACCTCCTCTTCATAACGTCACCTTCCACTTCTTGACGGGATGACCAGGTTTTTGGGAGCTAGCAAACCTCATCACCTCGACGCGACGATGACCCGGACCCGCGGTGGGATCTGGGACCATGTGTACATTGGGTTCTATGAGCCTCACGGCAGTGAGTGATTTCACCAGTCACCCTTCTCTCCGTGTACCAACGCAACCTCTCTCGCAGTGCCCAGGACCCGTGTACTTTTCTAGGCAGTGCCCAGCCAGCCAGAGGACCCGTGCAAGGGCGAGCCGAAGTTCTGCCCCTAGGCACGACGTCCGCCTCCGTTAGCCGGGACCATGAATACGCTCAACTGCAACGATGAAGGTCTAATTCCAAGCCTGGCGTCGGGTCCAACGAAGGACCGCCGCTAGGCGGTGACTTCAAATCGTCTACCCTGAAACCGGGTGTCACAGGGTGCCAGTGGTGGGGGCGACACATGCAAATGCGATACTGCCAGCTGGAATGTAACATATCGGAAATCACATCATAGGGTACGTCGTTTGGAGGGAGCACGTGTTGACTGCGAACCGTTAGCCACCGGATAATCGTGTCTTTTAGCTTGCACTTACTCGACGAGAGACATCCAAGCGTTCACCCAAATCCGACGACTTGGAAGAGGGGAAACCTGATATACGTGGAATGCGCTAGGGAGCGGACAGATTCTGCTCGCCATGGGAGAGATGATCAATGTTACCTTGGTATCGCAAATCCATTTCCGCAGCGAGGCTGTGACACGTATGGCGCTGGCGCGACAAAGCGGTCCGCCGATTGAGAGGAAAGAATGCCAGAAAAGATATTGCGAGGAGAGCAGACGCGATACACCAAGAGGGCAGCACGTTCAGAGTGCGAAACTCTATTCCTCCAAGTTTCCAAAATCATTCCTGCGTAAAGTGATCAGTGTTATTTGAGGGCAACGCGTTAGCAAACGGAAAGGGGGGAATCATCGCCGTATGCCGTTCGTGGGGCTAACGCGCAGTAAATATTAATCACCCTCTGTCGTACACGCTCAGAATACTCTGTTAGGCGATAGAAACGACGTACACGCCGACACTAAACGCAGCTCCTTCAGTAAACCCCCAAAAATTGATGACATTAAGTCGAACCTGGCGGCGGGCCCCCTGACGTCCAGTGATGACAACTGGTCGAAAACCTAGCCAGCAGAGCCCTTGATAACGGTAACCACCAACCGGATTGGTCGGATCGGTACAGTATCTTCGTGTGGTGGTCCAAAAAATATGCGGTTGGGGGGTGGGTCGGGGGTTTGAGATTAATCATTCCGATGACGGTGGTTTGGTGGGGGCGGGTGAACCTCTCGTCTTGGTACTTTTTTTAGAGTCTATTGATGTTCTCGTGGGTAGCGACATCCAGGAGATACTTATCGACATCCCAATAACGCATCATCACCTCTCACAACTTCTGCCCGTCCAACACAACTCGTCAACCGTTCTGGTTCAACCGACAGTGTGGGGGTTTCATGCGAGAGAATCCCGTGGAAGTAGTGTTCCGCGGGAGCTAATTTGGTACCGGATTGCAACTGCCCGGTCCCGATAATCGATCTCTCGCTTCGTCCACCTCCTGGTCCTTCCCGAACCTTATCCATCATCCTAAATGCAGCCCACACTGAGGTATCGGAGCGGCTGGGACCAGCTTCCGTCTGAACAATGATGGTGTCGATCTCGGATGGATTACGTTCGGCCCCGGTGCATTCGCCGCCGACCACAGGCGGTGGGTCAACCTGACACGGACAGTTTCCCAGAAAACTATAAAAGGATTGAGGTGCACTCCACGGTTTCCTCAGCCGCTGTGCAGCCCACCCCAGTCCTTCCCTCCCACCCCAAAAACTTTAGGCCTGGTGCCGTTGTTATCTGCTCTTCCTCGACACTCCATATCATGATGCTCCTCAAAGCTGCTCTTACCTTCCTCGCTGTTGGGGCTCTATCCGTCAACGCCTTTACCGTTCCGGTCGCCCGGTCGCCCGCTCCCGAGCCAGACTGTGAGTTACCCCAATTGCCACTATCATATCATACTACGATCTGACCTTGGTTTCCTTCATCAGCCCAAGAACTCGAGGCCTGGATGCTCAAGCGCGATCTTTCATACGCCCTGCTCTCATGTGAGCTCCAAGCTCTGAATGAGCTGTTCTCGCGTGCGCCCCGTGACGACAGTCACATTAAACGCCCCCCTCCTCCCTCTCCCATAATTACCCAGCCCGGCGGCGGCGGCGGGCGCGGTGGAGGGGGATTACCCCCAGCTCCACCCAACAGCCCTGTTTGATTTCTTCATTCCGTTCACAAGTCGCTGTGTCTTCCCGAGGACGCGGTGATTTGTGCGACTACGCCATATAATGTCCAGGTTGAATAGATAATGAGGGTTAGGACTGGTTATAACTCGCCCTTCGGGGGTTGCGTGAACCACCTGGATTTTATCTCGAGGCTTTCGAGACACTCACTACAGCAGCGAGTGGAAGCACTTCGAGCTGATGATTCCCGAACTTCGACGTTCTCTCCTGTTGACAGCTTCACTCTACAATCCCTAAACTCCATCTTTCCTGTCTGCTCGAGGAGTGGTGACACGACCAAGTCCTCTGGTGTCGAACTGATTGTCCCACCCGGCCTGGATTATATCTTTGAATCCATGGGCCGTCGCTCGACCATATCCAATTCCCGCTCAGCCTACTATTCCCGCTAAGTCATCAGTGGCAGACCAGGGATCCAAGACCTCCTCGCTATCCAATATCAGAATCAGGGACAACTTCTAGAGGTGGCACAACGGGAAATAGTAGCATTTACTTAAGAAGGCACACCACAGGATTTTCCGACGTCACTTTCTCACAAGCGATGCAGGGACACCAAAACCACCGGCTCTTGCGCCGGGTTCGATTGACTCATGGCGAGCGCACCAGTGTATTGAGTACTTGGTCCTTAGTACTTGCCCTGTTCGTTGTGCCCTATACGGGATTCAGACCCCTGCCTTGCGGTTCAGAACGTTCAGGTGTGGCCCCGCGCTTCGCCGTCTGATCAGGTCCGATCTCTCTTCAATACACCTACTACCACTCTAAGCCTTCCGTCATGGTTGCTGATGCTGCGCACGAACGACCTGCCCCACGTTCAGTGGGCCCCAATACACAAATGATCCCAGGTGGGAATGCAGATTGAATTCTGGACAGGGAAACATCACCACTGGAGAGGATGCGGTCCGAAAACTGGGATCCATTCATATCGTATAGACGGCTGACCACGATTGAATATCAAATTTCATCTAGCCACACCCGAAAACGGACCGACTCTCTATAAGGCCATCAGCAAACTGACCAGCCCCGCTTAGAACTTGCCGAGTATTTTGTTTGAGGCGTCAGACCTTTCTCGATCACGAAAGAAGCAATTTCGAAAAATTGGATAGCGTATTCCGGAGTCCCTAAACCCTTGAACGACACATTCATGTCTTGAACGGTGTATTCTGATCGCGAATAGCAACCCCTCGCACCTAACGGGGCGAGAAACGGGCGGGGAGAATCCACTATTTTGTCTGAGTGTTCTTTGTCGTATCAAACAGGACCATCAGGAAAAACCCGAATCGATCATTTTTGGTTAAGGACCGATCATCGAGCCACAATGACCAAAACAGTAGTCACTGAGTGGTTATTCAACGGAAATGAGAGTCAATTTCTAGTACGAACAGCCTGAGTAATTTAAAAACAGTTATTTTCCAACAACTCGACTTTGTCCACGCCCTTTCTCCTGCTGTGAATGTATGTATCCAGTCGGTCCAGCCGGTCTTCCAGTGGGCACCTCCAAACCAACCTCGGCGACGACGAACAAAGTACAAAAGCGCGAGGTGTCACGAGTTCGTACTGTAACTCATATCTTCTGAAAGTTCTAGCCGTCTGCTGGAGGGGCACTGTCAGTAGGGCGGGGAGAAGCTGCGAGTGCACCGAACCAGTAATCCACGTCATCTCCTGCGCCAGCGTAGCTTCGGCGCGCTCTACATGAATTTTCTATAGCAGATAACGTGCTTAGTATGTCAACGTGGATGCAAGGAGGTGTGGTGAGGCTGACCGGTTGTCGCGGGTAGGATGTGGATCGCGTGGGGCGCGCGTCATCCGAGAACACGTTTCCGTGCGACCATAAACGGTCAAGGTCGTCGGCCTCGTCGTCCTCTCCCGTGGTTTCAGAACCCAGGATGACCCGAAGCTGCTCCCGGTAGGTGGCTTTCGTGACTTCTGCGCCTCCGAACCGGGGGGATCGTGGTGGTGAACCTTCTTCGTCCTTCGCTGAGGGTCGGCCTTCGAACTCCGGGTATGCGGAGGAGCTAGTGGCATCTTGCTCGGTCTATTGGAAACCTGGCAGGGGATAGATTGTTGAGACCCATTGACTGATTTCATAAATTGTCTCTCTTGGATCGGGTGAGGAGCAATGGCAATCAGTGCGGCTGCACTGAGATCTTGCCGTAGGGATGTTCCAGATTGTCATGTGCCTTTAGCATTTGCTCCCGTCGGTCGAACAAGGTATCCTTAGTAACGAATGGGTCGTCATGGGTTGTTCACAAGAGGATAACCGGGAGGACTCTGATTGCGTTTGTGATCGAGGTAGCGGAAGGTG
>Ga0307511_10000938_pt1 | contig 30866 bp, 36 predicted proteins | sample 13_EM_MG_FD_200266 | JGI IMG/M metagenome (GOLD analysis project Ga0307511, IMG submission 200266) | Populus trichocarpa ectomycorrhiza microbial communities from riparian zone in the Pacific Northwest, United States - 13_EM | ecosystem: Host-associated > Plants > Roots > Unclassified | place... | reverse complement strand
GAGACACTGCTTGTGGAGCGCTGTGGCTGTCATCCACAGTGTCATAACAGATAACAGCCTGCTGATGAATCCAGGCTCAGTGAATCGCATGAAACGCGGGGGGCTCGCAACCACACATAAAACGGAGTCCAGCTTTTGCGGGGCGTAGACTCGTGACCAGTCCGCCACGTGCACGGTTCTGGTCACGTGTCTACGTCGTCCTTTGCTCGTTTTCTTCAACCCACTATGTTGGTTGCGTTCGTCGCGTCTGCTGTGACAGACCTATCACGGTCTCGTTTTCTTCGAGTACTTTCTTTTCACTGGGCATTATTTAATTCACGTTACCAGTGGATCTGAGTGTCTCGTTCGTTGTGTCGCTGGTGGACCCAATTCGCTGTCTCTCGAAGTACCATTGTCACTCGTATTACTGCCCGGGTTGTGTCTCAGAGGCATCGATTGAGCGGGCCACGAGGGAGGGAGGAGGATGAGGATGAGGAAGCGCTCAAAGCTTCTTCGGCCTCACGCTCAGGGCCGTGAACGCCGGATAGTACCGCCAGTCACGAAGGTGGCCACGCATCGTGGTCCTCCAAAATTTCGTCTTACTCTCGGCCCCAATACTCACGACCTGATACGCCTCACTCCCTACAGAGGAGGGTTCCTGTCACTCGTTCGCGATGCGATCGGAGATTGTTCGAATGATCGGCCCTGGTGTTGATTGAAATCTAAGATTTTTTTTTTGGTGTAGCAGCTTGAGACAACGCCTGGTCATTCAGAGCACATGATTGCCCTATGAGACACCCGGAGGAAATGCCTTTACGCACTGGCCACCTAAGTGGCACTGTGTGGGACTCCGCACTCGGGTGAGGCAACGACCTCACCGCCTACGTCCCCGACGCACGGGCGCAATACCTACTAAAACCCCCTTTTTCCCGCATCAATTGCGCGGTAGTTCCCCATTATTCTGGAGACATCCCTCCCACGTTCGGAGGACTGAAATCTAAGATTTTCAATCATCCTGTCAATCAAACGGCAGATATTTGGAGGCATTCCACCTCCGGGTAAGTTTGGTTTGATCGCGAGTGTCTAGTAGTATCACGCGGGAGAATAATTGACCACAACACCAGGCTAATCCGAACTCCAGTAAGCCATTGTCTACGGGGGGAACGAAACAGAAGTTAACAGGAGCAATTTACTGAAGCAAACGGAATAGTGAATATTACACAACGGGGCCAACTGAACCCTATATTGAATTACTAGCTCCTACACCTCCGTCGAGCTCATTGGCGGTTCTGAGAACGAAAAACCAGATGAATCTGAATCAGTGCTGCCGAAGGCATCGATCTCATTGACGGGGTACACTGGAGAGGGAGCCCAAGCAAGAGAAGCGGGTGAAATGCAGTCAAACAGCTGCTGGGCGGTCGGTCGGGCCGAACTCGACTCGCTCCAACACAACTGCACTAATCCCCAAAGTTCGTGGGAGAGACCCAGAGATTCGGCCCCGGAGGGTTTCTCTGGACGCTCACCCCTCAGTACAGCGGGCACTGGTTCATAGGTGTACAGACGATGGAACGGTCGGAGACCAGTCAAAACCTGGGGTGCGTGAATGAGGAACCATCTTGAAGAGTGCAACAGTTTGACCCACCTCGTATATGACCATTCCAAGTGCATAGCAATCCGATTCGCAAGTTGGACGGCCGTTGGAACCGAAACGCGGTGGATCTAGCAGCTCCGGGGCCATCCAGCAAAATGTCCCCCCAGGGGAAATAAGAGTCTCAGATAAGACCATCGTGCTCAGATCAACCATGGCCATGTGTCCAAAATCCGCAACACGAGCAGCGCCTGTGCTGTCAACGAGGATGTTTGCCTGCTTTGCTCGTCAGTGACACAATGGAGGTGTCAAGGGCGCCGGGCTTACTCCTTTGAGATCCCCATGAGCGATCTTGAGCTCGTGAAGATGGGCCACACCAGACATGACCTCGGAGAGCTAAAGGACGTTGGTCGATACAAAAAAAAACTGTGGGAAAGAGCAAGCACTCACCAATCCCAGACGGTTTGCCTCTGGGTTGGATTTTGCATATTGCACCACATTCCCGCCGGGCATCCACTCGGTAAGAATGCGGAAACAGTGTGGGTCTGCGGATACAGAAACCCCCAACAGAGGCAAGATGTTCGGATGGGTCAAATATTTCCAACCGATGATCTCTCGGCATAACCACTGTGTGGAAACTGAGCAATGGCGGCGTGCGAAGCTGGCTGAAGGTACCTTGAAGGTCCTATCGGAATCGCCTTCGTTCATCTTGAGCCGCTTGATGGCCACGGGAGATCCCAAGTATTTTCCATCGCTCACTTCTGCGAACCCACCGTAATAGTAAACTCTCCCGGCATGTATGAGCTCCTGTTGAAGGATATACGAGGTAGGCATGATCCTGTGAGCTTTGCAGATCTTGGAAAGAAGCCTTATACCCCGCCGCCGGTGTTTTTCCTCGAGGCACGACCGGGCAAGAACCTATCCTCCACGTCATGAGCTGTTGAGACACAGCGTACGTCATGTACTCACTCGGTCGAGTAAATTGATAAGTGTTTGGGCTTCGTTTTCCCGGAAGCTCCTAGCGACAGCAATTTTGGACGGACAACTTAGAAGTGACCGAACTTTTGCGAGACATTCATTCGCAGTGATCTCTGTCGAGAAGATGTCGGTCCAGAACTGCACATCTAGTGATCCGGTGAACCAATGGTCTGTCCACTGCGGGAGAAGGAGAGGAAGCGCACCCGAAAGACCTGGTACACAAAGCATATTTGCTGTGCCGGACCGCTGTAGTCTCGAGGGGTTGTTGACAGAGCCTCCAAAGTGACAGTCGGTGATGTATATATCCACCGTGAATAAGGTTCGAGGATAGAGCTGGTGTGCCGGTGAAAAGGCCCAGGTGGCAGCTGGGACTCCATTGAGACTGCACGTTTAAGGGCCCTCAACCCGGAGGCGCAAGCATTTCAAGGGACGCCGATAGCCATTTCTATTAGATTTGGTGAAGCAGTCCTACGTGAGCACTTGAAACGGCATATGAACTACCCTAGTAGCCCGCTGCCACAGCCGTTAAGCACTTCGCCCCTTCTGCCCGTCCTTACATCAGATTCGCTCCCCTCTCTTGGTGAGAGTATGTGAGTACCTCCCCGACTCCGAAAGGAGAATTTGTCCGCGACGAAACGGCCCCTGCTCCGGGCCAACGAATGGCACCATTCCGAACCGACCGACCCTATTTCAATTTCACGCGTGACTCGCAGATAATTGGCCCACATTCTACACTATGCAGGTAGAATTGGTAAACTATCCGGGGGTTTCTGGACAGTGTGACTTTCCATGGCGGTTTGAACTTTCTAAAGCTCGAATATCCTGGCTAGAAAAGGGAATTGTCAGGACCCCGACCATTGTCTGGGGCTCGAAATAATACATTTCGCGGTGACTGAGACCCTTATAAATTTCCGAACCGTTTCAACTTGGCCACGGAAAGTCACTCAGTGGGTGACTATCCGTAACACCAGAAAATATCATATCCGTCGTAGGAGGGTGCCAGTAGCCGAGATTGGCTCTAACGATGACCCGACGGAGCGGTTGGGGTCTCTCCACCTTAAGAGTCAACAGATATTTGTCTGGACCCGTGTGTGCACGGTGCAACCGTACGGATAGTCACCTACCCTCACCGGGATTATCATAATGTTATCCGAGGGGCCGTATCAAAAAACCTTGATCGGGTCGGTCGGACCTTGAATTCTTCCCGATTTCCCGATTTGAAACCAATCTCAAATCTCGACAACAAACAATGCCAAAACGAAAATCCGACAAAACCAGCGCCGCCGGTAACCAGGTACGCGGGCACGATTCATTCTAACATGGCTGTGGTCCCACATATTTATCAATCGTCGGACTCCTCACAGCCAACTGTATATCACAGTAACACCTGTGCGCACGATACGAATGTGGGTTCAGCAGGGAACTGGTTTGAAATTGTTACACATACAAAGTTTCCTCAGTCAAGTCAAGAATTGCGGCTACGGGGGTCCTAATGGTCGTAATGACCCTCTAGAAGCTGTATACCACTAGAGCTTTGAAGCCGAAGTGTTATTTCTGGTACTTTTCACAAACCCCAGCGAATCTGTCCCGCTCGTTCCCTTTACCACACCCTCTAAAGTCCTGCCCAGACGTTCTGCATTCCTCCTTGCCGGGCCGACAATGTAAGTGGCCACGATCCAGACGTGGATATTCCTGAAACCCTTCAAAGATTCTACGGAAGCGTTGTACGCATCTAGTAGCCCTGGGTAATCCCGGTTGGCTTCGACGAGTGCTTTGAGGGGACGAGGGTTGGCCTCGAGATAGCGGAGGAAGTCTCGGTGGTGACGAGGCATATAGTACGTCCTCATCCTCTTCAACCACCGCACTGGTTCAGAGGTGGGGTCGTCTCCATGGGAGACACCGAGGAAGAGATCCAGTGCGCAGATGAGAGCACTCTGGCCAGCTGATGGGCCGGAGAGCTCGGTTGGTTGGACAAAAGTAGGGTCTTCGCCGATCCCCTCGAAGATCCACTTGACCATCGTTGGGCTGGAATCTTGGCCGTTATACCACGGCCGAATTTGGTGAAAAAAGACTTCGGGGTCGCATCCCTTTCGGACGTCCGCGAGTAGCTGGGCAAGGTCCTTGATTACGGGGGACAACTTATGGAGGTAGGAAGTTATACGCCGTAAAGCCTTGTCACCACCGATGAGAATGTCATCCGTGATCTGCCGCATGATTATCAAAGCCTCGACACCGCGTAACTCGACGCGGGCGGAGGTTAGGTAGAATTCCTCCTCATCGCGGGTTCCGGTAAATGTCTCCAGACACCTGATGTTGTACAACACGGGTATAGTGGGGGAAGCAGTGGGGAGGGACGAGGGGGGTCCAAAGCACTTCTGTTCTGACGGGGGTGCTTCGGGGTTTGGGGGGTGTATAAAAGCCCAATTATACAATATATTATCGGAGTAGGTGATGGTCGGGGGGAGAAGGAGTTGTTGACACACCCGCAATAAGGGGATTGTGATGGCGCGGGGGATGATTCGTTGGGCATCTTCTGGCTGGGTATGAATGTAGTACACCATAAGCCAGGCTAGGACGCGGTGAGCTCGCCTCAGCAATGCTTCGGAAGCTTTGAGGTTGTCAGTCGATAGCACGGGAAGCTGTTGAAATAAAAAACTCGATCAGATCGATCCCGCGCGCCATTCCAGTGGCGGGATTCCACCCACCTTGCGCACACCCTCTCTCCAAGCGGCGGACTCATCACGGTCGCTATCTGTGGTGCCAGGGCCATTGTATAACTTCAGCCTCTTCGTTAACGCGGAGTCCAAGGTCACTTCCCATGTTTCCCACTCGCTCGGGAGACGAGTAAGTGGGGGAAGCGGGGGCATGAAACCCGTTCGGTCGTCGATATCGAAGTCTTGCGCGGCGATGAACGCCGTATCTGGGAGATCGTGGGGCAATATGCCAAGCTCCATGTCGGGTGGTGGATGCGCAGGGAAGCGCATAGGCTGTGGGAGTAGGCTGAGATTTGACATCCGTCCGGTCGTTGCGAGCTTCGGTGGGACTGGAAGAACGGGCAAATGAGGCGATGGTGATACACTCACGATGGCAGGGATTTAAGGAAGTCGCTGGCGTTCTCAGAGCAAGTGAGCCCGGAATGTCAGGGCAAAAATTCAACATACAATGCTGCTCACATGGCTCGAATGTGCGTACAACCGACGTTTTCCATGACGGAAGCAATGTCGTTTGTATATTGGTGATCGTTCTGAGCGCGTATAACTGTGTTAAGGGATGATTCGTACCTGGGAATTCAAGTTGAGTGGGATTGGCCGGCTTTGCGACTGTTTCCTTTTCCGTGGCGTTTCCCCCTACCGCAAAGATTGGCGACCGCCATTTGGAAGGTAATAAACCACCCTGACCACGACCCTCCGGCGTAGTGTTGATCTTGCCTTAGGTTCAGAGGGGCCTAATCTCCCTGGAAGGGGTCCCAAGATTCAATCGATGGCGAGGAGAGCGTCAAGCTTTCCACCATGTTGAGTCAAAGTTACGTATGCAGAACCACTGCAATAGAAGTGGTTCTGTCTGCTTCTTGTCCGCCGTGTGGGGACTGTGTAGCTTCCCACCCCCGTGGTCCCACGGTACCGGTGCAGGGAAGGCAGACAGACTATAGAGCACCGCTGACGAGCAACAATTCCCACGACCGGAGACGTAATTGCTATGCAAATAGGTCTGTCACCTTTTGGACTCAATCGTTCAGGCCTCAGATGCCCAATGTCGCGACGTGCGATCCTACTGAGGTGTGTGTGCGAACGGTGTCGAACTCGTTGGCTGTCGCAATCCCAGAGATCTCTGTGAACCCAAATTATCGCTACTTACCAATTGCAAGAGGTCAGCCGCTTGAAGTGTGTTGTTACATAAAACTCTGTTTGATATGTCGTAGATGCTCGAAGCAGGGAGTCGCACAAACTCCCTCCTTCAGCTCCATTGTCATCGTGTGGGGCTGTGGACCGGACCGAACCGTCCGTGGATCGTGAGTGAACACGAATTCAGGTTTACCCAACAACGAGGTTCAAGTTGCCGTGTCAAAGACCGACCGAAAAAGCAGGACCCTCTCCCTCAGATCTTAGGGATAGACGCAAGCCGAACCTGACATGTAAAAACTGGGGGCCGTATGTTCCACTCACTCTGGAGGCATGCGGGGGAAAGCAATCTGTTACATTATTGTTGCTTCGGTTGGTACAAGTCATTACAAGGTACAAAAAAGCTATTACAGGTGTACAAGAAGGGCGAAGGAGATGCTTTTAAATCAAGAGCATGTGGACCAAACACACGCAAAGTGCGGACTGCGTTTGTAGTCAAAAAGCGAAGACGAAAGCGAATGTCGAAGATCAATGTGAACGTCCTTGCACCAAAGGGGAACTATGATGTATGAAATGCGTAATGATGGATGCGGGTGGTGTACGATTCGGGTGCCCAGCGCTCGAACGTTCTCTATAGGTGTGGGAGATCATCCGTAGACAATTCTGGAAGGAAAGTCAGTAAAAATGTTCAATGTAAAAACAGAGAAAAGGTCAACTGACCCTCGGGAAGAGGTAGATATCGGCTTGAAGTCGGTCCGGCCAGAGTTCACGAAATGCCTGGCAACTTCTGACCAGTCGTCGCGCGAATCCCAAGTGATTTGGCTCGGGGGGTCGACCTCGACGGGCATCACTTGTGACATACCGCCACATTGAATGGAGACAACAGCAGCGCCGATGCCACCGTTCCGCCGGCACCTGTCGTCTCGCCGCTGGATATCAGCGGCAACGTTGGGATCGGCCCCAGTGACATATGTCCGAGGAACGACGTGAGTTCCTTTAATGGTGAAGCTAAATTAAGGGTGAAACCGTGTAAGCAGGAAGTCCGATCCGTTAATATAGCTAAGTTTGCGTACCGGTGAAGAGAGTCGGGGGCATTCGGGTGGTAGTCAAGCTCAACGATAAGAGCCTGCTGACGAATGTTGGCAGGGATGCGCTTAAGCTGAAGGGCTTGGAAAACGGCCCAGTTGAGAAGTTCTTGATGAGCGGAGGTGAATTTGCGGAGGTGCTTGACCACATTCTCGTCGTATTGTCCACCCATTGGTTGCTGTTTGGCAGCAGAAATTTGAGAAGCGGTATGCTGGCAGATCGTTTTGTGTGACGCCCAATGACGCTTCTGACAGTCAGGTGACTAGATCGGGATCAGTAAATAGTTCGTCGACGACGCGGGGAGTGGGACGTACACAGTACTGAGTGGTCATGCACCCTCCGCATAATCTGAATCGAGGGCCCGAGGGGGTTTCCACGGCACCACAATCGTCGCAAAGGCGGTGTCCTCGTGACTTGGAAGTCGGGTGGGAAGGCTGAGTGTAGTAGTTGGCGGCGGCGGGTTGTGCGTAGGAGACCATTGTTGTTGTTCGCCGAAGTTAATGAAGAGTGAGGATATGAGAGCGGAGGCGGAGGCGGAGGTGGAAGGTGAGTTGGGGCCATACCGCCGTCGTCGCCATGACTTTATAGGACCTTCGGTAGATCTCGAGATGGGTGGTTCTTTCGAGACAAAAAGGGCTGGGGAGGAGGGCACGAGCAGTGATTTGAGTTGGAAAGACAAAAAGGCTTTTGTTTCGCTGTGAGACATTCTGATCGGACGAGTGTAAAAGAGTTCCTCTCTTGCTTTCAATTTACCCAGGTGACAATAACAAGAAAGATGTGTAACTGATCGACTGGCAGAAAACAAAAGACGAGCAAGATTAACGCCCGGCCCGCCCCTTGCCGAGACAAAAACAAATGAAACTCTCGCCACGTTGCCCGCTGAATGCTCCTCCGCTCACTGATACGGGTTCGATAACACTCTGTGCAACGGCCGGGTTGAATTCACGATCCCACTATTCCTTCGCTTATCACCAGGGCCACCACTTGGATTTGCCTCTTTGCTAGTTCAATGCTCAGAATCACGAGTCGCCAAACCCTCTTTTCCGTCCGATCTCATCGTTGCTGCCTTCCAGATACCTATCTACGGCTGTTTTCGTCCTCATTCAGGCTCGCCTCTTACGCCATCGCAGCCCCAAGCTGGAGTTTCCGAGAAGCTGGCACATCTCGTTTGTTGACCCCAAAACCTTGCTTCGTGTCAGTTCACACGTACGCACGCACCGCAGTCGTCTCCAACTCTCGTAACAAGTTCTCGATGCGGACGGTGCGGGCTAGTCTTAACCTGTCCTGGAGCTTCAATGTTCCATTTTGAAACGCACAGCTCCTGCCATTATGACCGTCCTCCGATCGAAGAACGAATCGGATCTGCCTTTGGAACTTTGCGGGTAAAAGGGTTCACGCTCGGGTGTAAATCTTGTCAAAATATGCAGTACACAATACACCAGGATAAGGTTTTTGTGCTGGGACCCGCCCCCCTATGGCGACGCGACATTTCCTGCGCGAGGGTCCACCCGCCTTCTCCTTGACTACCCGCACACATCCGAACTGAAACATTGCCTTGAGGCCCTTACCGAGATCAAATCTACGTCTTGCGGAGTTATGGTGCGAGACTGGCTCCGAGGTGTCATCTCGTACGGTACACGTCTGCACCCGCTGGTCAAGATTTGGGGGTTGCTTCTCCGCTCTGCCTTTATGCCTCCAAAGGGTAACCAGGTTCATGAATTCTAGTCCCCCGAGAGGATATCCGAGGACAAGACTAGCTTTAAAAGCTCATCGTGACCCAAGAACAGCGATACGTTTCATCCAAATTCAACCACCGCGCCATCCCTGACTACCCGGTCCGTTCTCCACCAAACCCTATCAACCCTTGACCCAGCCTTCACCGCGAAAGAATTTCCCGAGTTGACTTGTCGCCAATCCAGGATCTCCCTCGTGAACTGACTAGATTTTCGAGGATAATTTGGAAAGTCTCAATGGTGTTCTAACGAAGGCGACGGAAACACACACCTGGGTTTACCGCAGGCCTTTGAAGCTGTTACGAAGACTGTTGACCTCATGGAGACGAGCTTGTCCAGGATTCCAAGGACCCCGGCGTCTTTCAACACCTCCTGTTTCCGCACAATTTCGTCTCCGTTATTTGCCACGTCGTCGACTTCCTCTCCTTCTCTGACCATCCTCTCCAATTCCTGATGTAACCCAGTCAGTTTGACATCGGGTGCGAAGAACGGCTCTTCCGTAAGCCTGCCTGGGCAGAGAGGTTCAAGCGAGTATAGGAGATCCGAAGGTGACAGGTTGCCGACCAACCAGATGTTCTCGATCCCCAACTCTTCGTGGCTGTGAAGCACATAATGAAGAGCGGATTTAAGGGCATCTACGCATCCAAGAACGGTATCGCTCGTCGAGGTTTCCACTTCCCAGGCCACAGCAATGTATGAACCCATACGCCGTACCAGCCTGGCTGCCAACGCACGTAATTGGGGGGAGTAATGGAGGATTGCAGTTGGGTGAGGTTGGAAGGTGAGAAGAGGTATATTCCAAGATACTATCAGGACGTCGGGAGATGTGTGTGTGCGATCGAAATTGTAGTTCGTTAAATGGTCGCCGGTTTCCGCGAGCAGTTCGGACTGTGCGTGAGTGAGGGTTGATCCAGAGAGTTTTTCCAGCAACATTCGAGGTACATCCCTGCCGCTCCTTCCCTGCTTACCACGGTCAACGGCCACGAATGATAACTGAGGGAACGGGCCGGTGAGATCGAGCCGAGGAAACCTCCGGTTCAAACAACTCGTTTGGCTGTAGCGCATCGTTTCCGTACCCGGGTTATCGTGGATGTAAAAGTCGAGACCGTCGTTGTTCTGTCCCCTGGCAGTGATCGGCGGAGAGCTCTTGTAGTAAGTCCAGTTCAAAGAAACGAGTTGTGACGATGGAGGAGATGCGAGAGAATCAACCCAGGCTCTGAACCTATCTTGTCGGAGGACGCCACTGAAATTGCCACCAAACTTGCTTGACAATGCTTGCTCATCGTAGTAAACGCCAAAACGCCATCGACGACAAGCCCCCACCTTGTCCTTTCCGACGTTCGGCAAGACCAGCGTCCGGTTGAGCGCTCGAGCGAGTTCCAACAGCTGTACTAGATGAGCGTGTGCATTCAGGCCCTGTTCTGCGATCCTCAGCGGGAGTAGAAACTTGCAGGACGGCGGAATACGATCTGCGTTCCCCGAGCAAAACCGAGGCTGCGTCTCCATTTCAAGACCCGGCGGCGCTTGCGGCTGGACTTCCGGTATGCTTGTCACCCTTGGTGGCCGATAGGACGGAGAGAAGATATGGAAGGAGTTAACGTTGATTGGAATGGAGAAGTCTGTTCCTGAATCCGGTTCATCCTCAAGATCTATCCCCGCGATCTTTTCGAGGATGGTGCGATCGACTAGGGGCGGCTTTGACGTAAAGCGGGAGAGGACCGAGTTTGCGACTGTGGGACGGTGGGAGTACCAGAGCCGATGGAACGCCCAGTAGATAGTGAGTGAAAGTCCGAGGGAAGCGAATATGATGACGAAGAATGCTTGGACCGCAGGTGAGCGTCCAAACCGGTGGAGACGAGACCCCGAGTTGCGCGCATGGCGTTGGTCGGTTCGTGGAAGGCCCAAGAGACTTTTCTTGATGAGGCGAGAGCGCATGGAGAGAACGGGGGGATGGAGGTTCCAGTCAAGATACGGACCATTCAAGAACCAACGAACGAATTTCAACATCTGAGATCTGAGCGATCGACCTGGTGCTCAAGATACGCAGGGATCCACTTCCACCTCATCCTTGAACTAAAATTACGATTACCGTCAAAGAAAATACTTGACATCTGGTATTACACTAGCCATATGTCGTCGTGGTCATTCTTCTGGGGAGGTATGGGTCTAGTGAGATCTCGTACTCGCATCGTCCTTGGGGGGAACTCGAGAGACAGTTTGCATGGTGAGTAACAGACGGGAGATCCATTAAGCTGCGCTGGGTTAGAAGGGGGTCGGCGGGTCGGACATCATTGAACTCACCGTTCGCGTTTCTCTTCCCCTTGCTTTTCTTCCACCCGGGTGGCCGTTCGTAGGCATTTGGTTCGCCATCGCTTTCAAGCTCTTCGACCTGTGCACCTTCTCCGTCGCGTTCTCTCTCACCTCCTCCGTTCCCATTAGCGGGTTGGTGGTGTCGGTGATGGTGGTGGGCGCGGTCGCAATCCGAGTCCGAATCAGAGTCTGAGGAAGACTCTTCTGAAGACGACTCTCCAAACTTCCTTGCTTTGTGGTATATGCAACATACTGATTTCACCACGGCAATGGACCGCCAATATTAGTCAGCAAATTCTACAACCCATGCGGGGGTGAATAGTTGTAGGACGTACTCTTGGAAGACTTCCTGCCCATGTTCTCGTTGTCAATCACATCATCCTTCCAAACGACAGCGGGTCTGGATCTGGGGCCACCTCTAAGGCGGAGGACCCCGTGCGGTGTGCTCCCCGGATTGTGAGGCGGATCTGAGGAGCTTTCATCGGGTCTTGGTTGACTGTCAAGAATGGTCTGTGTCCGTGAGCCATCTGACGGGGATGAAGTCGATGGTCCGTTCGGAATCGCTGTGAGGGTTGACATGGTGGTGGGAGGTGGTGGTGAAGATGTGGTGGCGGTTGGAAAGGTAACACCACCCTTGATCAAGACCATCGTCATCGGCGCAGCACAGCCGAGACTGCAGAAATCGAGAATGTTTTGCGCTCGTCAAGTCTTTCGTTGCTTCAAATTCATCGAGAAACTTGGAGAAAGATTTGTCGGTGCAGTAGGACCTTACTTCGTCGCCGCAGCAGTCATCCTGATATCTGTCGGGGCGGTGTGTTTCTGTACGTCTGGCTCACCGCCCACGTCTGCTTACATTTGACTCCTTGAACGCGTGTAACAGTCGAAGTTATATGGCCAACGCTACCTTACCCTTGGATCACGACGCCAATATGCCTCCTGATCGTATTCAATTTATTCGCGCACTACTACTTCGTTTGCACAGTCTCGCCTGGTTTCGTCGAAGATCCCCCCCGAGAGATCGGCACCGGATTCTTCTGGTCCGTGCAACAACAGGAGTGTAACCAGGGCGGAGCTCAGCAGGGCTCCGGAGTTAGGTGGTCCGAGAAGCTGAATATAACTCCTGCCTCCGTCACGAAGTGCAGGAAGTGTGGGCAGAAGCGACCGGAGGTCGGTCCCTCGTGTTTTTGCAGAAAATTTGGACGCTGATTCTATCCTTTCACGAGAGGTCCCACCATTGTAAGATTTGCGACCACTGCGTGCTGAAGTTCGACCATCACTGTCCAGTAAGATGCAGCATGTCGCGGTCGACCCTATGCTGACCATCGCCGCAGTGTGCGCCTAATTCTCGTCACGGGTTGCCGTCGGCATTGATGAATATCTAGGGATCAACCAATGCGTTGGACTGCATAACGAAAGACATTTCGTTCTCTTCATGTATGCCTTAGTCACCTCCGACCGTACAACTTGTTGAGATGACACGGCCAGGGTATATTTGTTCATTTCAGCCGTTTTCTTTGTGTACAACGGTTTCCCCCTCGTCGGTGATGCCCTCGGCCTCACAAACGTATGTAGCCCGTCTCCCGCTGACTATTCGCTCAGCTTCATGAGCCTCTTCAGGCACCCTGGGACCATTATACACCCGAGTTTGTGTACATTACAGAGTTCGCACTGTCGTCCGTGATCGGATTCGCGATTTTTGTCATGTTCGGGTGGCACTTGTGGAGTGTAGGACAAGGCGAGACGTCCGTGGAAGCACAAGACAATGAGCAGTACAGGAAGATTGCAAGGTCTAGAGGCCAGGTATGTGGCCAATTCTTGTTTGCTGAGGCAGCGTATTCACTTCACCCATCAAGGAATTTGTCAATTCGTACGACTTGGGGTAACGTCTGTCTTCTGGTGGCGGGAATCCATCGCTCACAGTTTCACATAGGATGAAGAGGAATCTAGCCCTATTCTTCAATATCGGAAACGGACGGTAGTACGTCGTATCGCCCCACACTCTACTCCTCTCGGCTGACCTGACTATAGTCCATGGTATACTCTTATCTTTCCATTCCGGATACCTCCCTATACGGATGGTTACCACTGGGCTCGACGACATGGTCACGTATCACATGGAGGCATCGAAGAGGGTGAGGAGTTGACGGACACTGACGACGATTGAGCTGCCTTCGTCCGTGAGTGCAATTTTTACCATGTGGGAGGTGCCCAACGATGATACGCTGCCGGGGCCATATGACCCGTTGGAAGACGATACCGTTTTCGCGACGTGGTTTGATTTACGTCCGGTTGTAGGGTATTTTTCTAAATACCCTCTTTCTGAGACTTATGTGACTTGAAGAGCCCGAACTGACGAGGCTTTGGCAGATCCTTGGGACCTTTGGCTATGTACCGCTGTTTCTTTAGAACGTTATAATTCCTGCGGCATGACGGTGGGATGTTGCGCTACTTGAGGGATGAGTTTAAGCGTTGGGCTCAAGAACCGGACGTGTGGTTGTGTAGATCACGTGACGTTTGAAGCTGAATCACCCGCTCCGTGCAATTCGTCATCCGCTTTCGTGTTTGACCCCTTCCCCCCAGATCGTCTTGTTAGTCGACAGGCAGCCCAAAGGCTGTTCGAGGGGACACACTAACGTGTAGCCATGGCTTTCCCTGGCTTCTGCTCCACCGCGGCGCGTCGTTCCGCAACCGTCACTCGTCACCTCTCTTCGGAGGCAGGTTCGTCAAGGCTACTGCCGCTCACAACGCCCGGTTCGCGAGCTACTCTCACACTAAGAACGTTCCGAAGTTCAGCCCTCGCTGCCGGATACCTTCGAGCGTCGCCGCGGTGGAACTACCCTCGATGGGTCAATCGGGATGGCGGGGACAGTAATGACCAAAAACCTCCAAAGACCCGTCCCGGACACGACCCAAACAATCCAACCGCGTGGCTAGAAGAGTCAGAAGATGGAAAACCGTCATCCGGCCCAAGTTCTCCACCCTCTTCCGCACCCCCGTCGGATAACGACAACCCCAATGGGTTTGACCCGTCCCAACCCTCAGAACCTCCACAACCCCCTCCGCCCCAGTCACCCCCGCCAACTACTCTCATTAAACCCACTATTCCAGAAAACTACCCCCAGGTCCTGGCTTTACCCATCGCACGACGCCCTCTTTTCCCCGGATTTTACAAGGCAGTGGTCATTCGTAACCCAGCAGTCGTTGCAGCGGTCAAGGAAATGATGAAGCGTGGTCAACCATACATTGGTGCTTTCCTCCTCAAGGACGAGACCTCCGATAGCGACGTTATCACAGATTTGGACGCGATTCACGAAGTCGGCGTCTTCGCCCAGATCACGAGCATCTTCGCTGCTAATTCGCCCGGTAACGTCGCTGGGAAGGATGGGGGCGAGGAAGGGCTCACGGCTGTTCTCTACCCACATCGTCGTATTCGGATTACGGAGCTGGTCAAACCCGGTGATGGTCTTGCGACAGCCTCTGTCGAGCAGGTGGAAGAACCAAAGGCCGAAGAAGAGTCACTACCCACTCCCCCTGCCTCGCCTTCCCCTGGATCGCTTCCAGGCCCAGTCCAAACTTCGTTCCTACGCGACTTCGACATCTCTGTGGTCAACATCGAGAACCTGTCCACCCTTCCGTACAACAAGGACGATCAGTACATTCGCGCCTTCATGTCGGAGATTATTTCCGTCTTCAAGGATATTGCTCAGCTCAACCCATTATTCCGAGATCAGATCACGAACTTTTCAATCAACCAAGTTGCCTCCAATGTCTTCGACGAGCCCGACAAACTTGCTGATTTCGCGGCCGCCGTGTCTACCGGAGATGTTCGGGAATTACAGGACGTTTTGGAGAGCTTGACCGTCGATGATCGTCTCCGGAAGGCTCTTCTAGTACTCAAGAAGGAATTGATCAACGCCCAGCTTCAAAGTAAGCTTTCCCGGGATGTCGATTCAAAGATTGCGAAAAGGCAACGCGAGTACTATCTCATGGAACAGCTCAAGGGCATCAAAAAGGAGCTTGGAATGGAGTCTGACGGAAAGGAGAAGCTGATCGAGAAATTCAAAGAGCGGGCTGCTCAATTGAAGATGCCGGAGGCTGTTCAGAAGGTCTTCGACGAGGAGCTTAACAAACTTAGCCACCTCGAGCCTGCTGCTTCCGAGGCGAACGTCACCAGGAACTATTTGGAATGGATTACTCAGGCACGTGTTCATCATAAACGAATCTGACCTACCCATATCTAACGCTCTTCGCAGATACCATGGGGCCAACACTCCAAAGAGAACTACTCAATCGCCAATGCCCAAAACATCCTAGATGAAGACCATTATGGACTGAAGGATGTCAAGAACAGGATTCTGGAGTTCTTGGCAGTCGGAAAGCTTCGCGGAACTGTGGAGGGCAAGATTATCTGTCTCGTCGGACCTCCTGGCGTTGGAAAGACATCGATTGGGAAGTCGATTGCCCGGGCCCTGGAACGGAAGTTCTTCAGGTTCTCTGTTGGAGGCCTGACAGATGTTGCCGAGATCAAGGGTCACCGGAGGACCTATGTCGGGTATGTCATAGACCCGATCTATGTCCATTGGTTTGTTCTAATGTCCATATGTCCGCAGGGCCCTGCCTGGGAAGATCATACAAGCACTCAAGCGCGTCGGAGTCGAGAACCCCCTGGTCCTCATTGATGAAGTTGACAAGATCGGTAAGGGAATCAACGGCGACCCTGCCAGTGCTCTCCTTGAGATGCTCGACCCTGAGCAGAACACTGCTTTCTTGGATCACTAGTAAGTACGACCCCTGACGTGCCCCCGAGTTATCCTCACCTCGTGATCAAGCATGGATCTCCCTGTCGACCTTTCTCGGGTACTATTCGTCTGCACTGGTGGGTTTTTAGCTAGTATGTACTTCCGATTCGTGCTAATTCAACCACAGCCAATAATTTGGACACAATTCCTGCTCCTCTATTGGACCGTATGGAGGTGATTGAAGTTAGTGGATACGTCTCTGAGGAGAAGTCCACGATCGCCGAGAAGTACCTTGGACCTCAAGCCCGTGAAGCGTCCGGTTTGAAGAATGCGGATGTCATCCTCGATCCTACCTCCGTGGATGTTCTCATCAAGTACTATTGCCGTGAAAGTGGTGTTCGCAACCTGAAGAAGCACATTGAGAAGGTAAAGATCGACGGGACTATTCCCGTAGACATAGAACTAACGAGACCTTCTCAGATCTACCGCAAAGCCGCCCTCAAGATCATTCAAGACCTTGGCGAAGAAGCCTTCCCAGAGGAGAAAGCCGTGAAAGAGGTTGAGGAGGCTACCAAGGAAGAGTCGCCGGAGCCCGCAAAGTCAGCCTCTATCGCCGAGCCCACTGATGCTCAGTCCAAGACTGGTTCCAGCAGTACAGAGGAACGGAATAACGTAACAACAGAGGAAAGGAAACCACTCAACGTCCCTAGCAGCGTTCATGTTCGGATCACCCCCGATAATCTCAAGGACTACGTTGGACCTCCCGTCTACCAAAAGGATAGGATGTATATTCATCCTCCACCTCCCGGAGTCAGCACTGGGTTGGGGTACTTAGGCAACGGGTCAGGCGCGGTCATGCCAGTGGAAGCTTCGGTACGTTAAACCGGCCATGACTCTGAGAAAGCACCTTTTCTGACCCGAGAAATCCCCGGTGTCCCTTCTGTATTGTGTCACACAAATAGTCCATGCCAGGAAAGGGTGGCCTGCAGTTAACTGGCAAACTCGGAGAAGTCATCCGGGAGAGCGCGCAGATTGGTTTGAGTTGGGTCAAGACTCACGCCTACGAGCTTGGAGTGACATCATCCCCGGACGCTCAGTTCCTGAACGATCGGGACATTCATGTACACATGCCAGAGGGAAGCATTGGGAAGGAGGGGCCAAGCGCCGGGACGGCCATTCTGTCTGCCTTCGTTTCGTTATTCACGAAAACAAGGATCCATCCTGACATTGGTGCGTTCCACTGAATGCCTTTGGTCAAGGACCCCTTGTAAACTAACTCGCCGGTGTTAGCCATGACCGGAGAAATTTCTCTCGTAGGACAGGTTCTCCCAGTTGGTGGTTTGAAGGAGAAGATCTTGGCTGCTCATCGTGCGGGTATAAAGACGATCCTCGCACCCGCCGCTAACCGCGCGGATATCGAGGAGAACGTCCCGGACAGCGTGAAAGAAGGGATCAGGTTCGTGTACGTTGAGGACGTCCGGCAGGTTTTGCAAGAGGTGTTCAAAGACGAGCCGGTCGCCGAACGATGGAAAGAGACCCTCAAGCACTGAATAGCACGCGCGAGCGCTGTGCCTTCCCCCCTAATGTTTGAGGTTAACTGCCATTCAGGAGGGGATTCGTAGATTTGATTCCCCCGAGTGTAAGAAACTCAAACTCCCTTCTTCCCCTTGGGACCTTATAGAGGTGGTGTGTTTCTGCCATGCGCAATCCTCATTTTTGCCCTAATGTTAGGCCAATACAGTAGTAAACATCACTAACGATAAATTTACTCGTCCACACGTTGTCATTCCTTCCCCGCAATCTTGTATAGTAACGCAATTACAATCACCCCCTCTCTCCCTCTGGACCTGAAGGCCTGATCCACGACTCGGAGCTCGGGACTGGAATTGAAGACCCTCGGCTAGTTCGCGCAGTATGGGTAATTCATTCGATTCGATGATGAAAAACAGGTGGTCAAGATACATTCCGAGTACGCGTGTGAGATAAGTCATGAAAACATCAAGAAATTAGCCTGGTAGGTTGAAACCGGGAGTCGTTGATTGATTAGATGATCGGAAGAGTCGAAGAGGGAGAGAGTCGTTGGGAGAGGAAAGTATGAACGCAATAAGGGAATAAGTCATGGCTCGTCGCCCTATAGATAGATATCGAAGAGGTTGGCAACAAGGAAGCGGATGGAGGACAGAGAATAGGGTAAAGGAATAAAGAAGGCGGTGGTACACAAGACGGCGTGTTGAAAACAGCAAGACGGTGGAAGATGGATTCGGGTGTGGAACGTGGGAAATAACAAAGGGTAAGACACAACAAGTCGACGAGAGAGAAGGAGGGAAGAGGGGATAGGTAATACATGATTCTCGTGTGGACGGCTAGGTGCGGATACTATGAAGACACAAATAGTGTTGGGTCGTCGGGGCAAAATGGAGAGCGAAATGGAAAACGAAGGCAAAACAGATGCTTCTGCCGAAGATAAAGAGAATAATAAATGAGAAAAGATGATAGAGGAGAATACTCAACTTGTTGACAGGATGGACAGATCGATGTAGTGATTGGCGAAACGTGAAGGGAGTCACGAAACGGTCCGAACGATGTCGATTCCGGATCCTAGAGGACCGGAGCCCACTGGATGCGTTGGGGATCCACTTCGGCGGTGCTCGTCCTCGAACAACCTCCTCCCCACGTCCTTCTTCGAGGATGCCAGTGGAGTGAGAACCATCCTCGGGGGAATGAGGGGGGAAGGAGATACGTTCAAGTACTCGCTGAGATGGAAGGGGAAGTTGGCCGGTGTCTGAGGAGACTCCATAGGTCGCGAGAGGAGCTGCAGGGGCGTGTATCCAGTAGAAGGCATGGTCGAGGATCGACCAGGGGAACTAGGAGGGAATGGACCAGAACCGGACGGGTGGATGTCGGTAGGAGTGGGAGGAATGACATCGACCTGCATATCGTCCACCTTCTCATCCCTGCTGGGGAGTTCGGCGATTGTCGACGATTGTGAAGGGCGTAGAGATCCTCCCCCCATATCTCCAATCGTGGTGATCGTCGAAGCGAAGCTCCCGGATTGGTCTCTACGAAGTGATTTGGGTTGGTTGGGGGTGTCAGAGCCGTTGGGGAACAAGACGCGGGGGCCTCCTCCGAGTATCCGGTATGCTTCAGCATCCCTATCTTTAGCGGCAGTAGGACGCGCAGGGGATGGGGAAGTCGCGAGGAACATCATAATTTCTGCAGCCTCGCTGTCGGAAGGACCCGGTCTCGGAATCTCGTCATCTCCACGCTTCACTTTCGGCGGTCTTGTACCGGGGGTGTGATGGACGGGCGGAGGAGGCGTGGCTGAATTGTTGGAGAGGTTCACGGATGGAGGGCCGGCAAAAGTCCGCGACGAACCCTCAGCAAAGTGAGAGTATGATGAATCTCCGTCCGAAAGTGCGGAAATGGTTGAACGTGGGGAAGACGCGCTCCCCGCTCCCGGACGCGAATGCAAGAGCAATGAAGTCAGGGTCTTTGCGGCTTTCATATCGTCCACTTCGCTTAGTCCGCTGGCCTTGTTCCTGGGCTTCTTGGCGACTCTAGTCCTCTTTCTGGTCTCCCGTTTCTCGGGTTTGGCGTGAGATCGTGTGCGTTCCGCCACCGAGGTATTAGTCGTGGATTTGGAAACCCGGGAACGTTCCGACGAGCCCATTGCCCGCTTCTCAGAGGATGCTGTGCTCGTCGGCCGCACTGGGGCAGGAACGGGCGGATCTTCAGGATTACGGATGGTTCTCGCGCGTTTTGCGGGGGGAGGCCCGAGCAATGACGCGAAGAGGCTCTGTCCGGCGGAGGCGGTCACAGGCGCGGGAGGACCCATGGATCCCTTCCTGCTGATAGAGTGGGGTGACCCCGACTGGAATAGGCTGGGACGTGGGTACGAGATAGGTTGTGAGGGGGTCTGGGCTTCGAGATCGCGTATGTTACTTCTAGAAAGGTCATGGGTGGCCTTGTATGAAGCGTATCCCAGACGTGCGCGCAAGGCGCGAGTGAGCTGCATGAGGAGAATGAATTAATAATCGTATTCAATGAGGGTAAAGACGCAGGCTGGTAAGCGATCTGCGCACAGACACGCATGCACCCTGACGCAGAGGCACACAGTTGCGACGTTTGGGGAGAGTAGACGCGTCTGGGGATCCACTGGTCGGTGGAGCATGGTGAGGTGCATACCTTGGACATCTCAGCTCCAGCCAAGAATTTCTGGACGGCCTGTTGGCGTTCCTGGACCTCGACCATATCGACAGGTCGGTGAGATATCTTTGAGGACGAGGGGCCTGCGTCTGGACGCAGATAGCCAAGCAAGGGAGATGGGGTCGTGGTTGACGACGATGGGGTCTCCATGTCTGGAGGTAAAGCAGTGGAGACTGTGGGGCTAGCTATGCCTGTGGCGAGAGGACTTGAGGCTGGTTGTCGTCGGGTGAGATGTCGAGGGCGGGGAGCGGAAGGGCGGGACGTTGGCTCGAGGACACAGCGGATGGCGCAGGGGGCTTGAAGGACTGAGCTGAACGCGATCCGAAACGCGTCACATTATTTCTAACCGGCTTTTACCGGTTGGACCTGATTTTTTTCGGGAATTTATTATCTAATCTCTGATTGTCCCGATATGGCTATTTCATTATGCCTGATCATGTAACGTCTCCTCCCAGTACCATCTGGGCAAGAACCCATATCGGTCCGAACCTGCTTGGACCTCCTCGACAGCCTCAGGACCCAGCTGGCTCATGCTTATCCCCACTCCAGGCTTAAATTCCACCCTCCAAACGACCGGCGGCGCTTCTTCTCCGCCCTCGTCGGGAGCACTGCGGGCATCGCCTTGAACAGCCTCTTTGACAAACGCCATAAAGCGCTCGCCCCAGCCAAGGCAGACGCTCGGGTCCCAACTGCCCGGTTTTCCGCGAACCATACGGGGTATCTGCATCGTCTTGAATGATTGGACCGTACTCAATTTGCCAGCCGGGGTTCTGAACCCGACGATGATTTCCTGTTTATCGCAGAAAGATGGGGTTAGCGTTCGTGATTAGTCGATATCACCGTGATGCTCGTTCATCAGGGGGTCAGAGCACACACTCGACAATCAACTCACCGGTACCCCCAGTAGGAATGACTGAAAGTAGAACTTGAGCAGTTTTCTGACAGATATATCTCGTCGTTAGCACCACTGACGTTCGTCGCACCACCTGCTCACTTCTCGAATTGGGATCCATCCCGTTCGCCCCGGATCGTCAATGACGTCTTGAGCTCGACCAACGTGTCATTCGTCTTCGTCAGTTTACCTTTACATACCGATTCCAGTTCAGCGGACGTGATATTCCAAAGGCAGCCTAAGAAGCTCGGACGCACCACGCACGCAGTCGACTTCTCCACCGATCACGAGCCTTGTGTTACCTAGCTTCGTTTTCACGACGCTGCACCACTGGACGTTGGTATCCACATCACCACCCCATCCGGGTTTCGCATGCGGTGTTCCAGCCGCACAGAACGATTCGAAAGAGTACCCATAGTAGGTTTGTAGGCGATGGTGTGGCGTTAGGTTCTCTCTGTGGTGATCAGCCACAGTCGCGTCAATATCCATTTTGAATACACGCGGTCCAAAAAAAAGTCGAGCCCCTACTCACTTTTCTACGAGTTTCGCGTCGGAAACGTGGTCCTCAAAGTAGAACGTCCCATTTACGCACATCACATTCAACTTCCACCCATCGCGTTCCTCATATGGGGCTGTCAGAATTCTCTCCTAAGCCATAAATATCATCCAGTTCACATGGTCTGGGGGGGAACAGCCAGCGAGAAGATGGCTGGTCACGAGTCTTTACATACCTAGTCATGACGCCCCTCCACGCAATAACGCCGCCATTCATGAACCCGTCTGGGAATCCATTTCGGACTTTGAGCCAAGCCTTCAAAAGGCCGTCTAGTCGCCCTTTCTCTTCGGGTCTCTTGACCCATCTCTCGTAACCGTAGCGCAGGTCGGCCCCGATGGGTGGATCGACGTAATACCTCAGAGCAGAGTCATCGAACCGCAGCTCCCGCTTCGAATCGTAGGAAAAGGTCGTGAGTGGGGTCGGTTGTTGGAACAGGGCCGGTGGTCCGCTATTTCCAGAAGGCGGGTTTTTGGGCGGATAAGCCAGTTCCGACTTCGGGAGATGTTTCCCAGCGGCTCTCGCCTCGGGTTCCGACGCGCCTTCGTCCCGTTTGTTCCCAGACGACTTATTCGAGATGGGTTTCGGGCCAGATTCCGTCTTGAGTCGTTTCGAGGGGGACGCCGCCTCGTCCACATCGAGGTCAGATGCGGTTCGCTTCATGGTGGAACGGGTTGACGCCCGGAAGCAAAGGCGGCCGTTGGTTCAGGAAGTGGTGTTTTGTCAATTCCCACGCTTGGAGACCTTCGGACAATAAAGCCGGCGGGGTTGATGGTCCCTTGCACGATTCGAGGATGAGAGAGAGAGATCTCGTCTTTGGCCACCGCGCACGCTATCTGCTGATTAGCTTACGAGACAAGCTACTGGCAGGGGTCTGGTAACCTCCATCAAAAGACCCCGGTTCGTCATTCGAGAGCGCATCACAACCCGGTGATCCTTGCAAACATTTCCTGCCTCGGCTTCGAAGGGCGAGTTACGATGATTGCGCGTCCGGTACCAAGGGAGGAGTTTCCGGTACTCGCGGTGTATATCGCGTCGCTGAAACGTTTGATCGGGGTAACCGGCGTACCTCCCGGGCCACCAAGACGCTTGTTTCACGCCCCATCTCGATGATGTATCATGACGCAACGGCTCACCCCAGATTGGGGAAACTCATGAGTGTACATGCGTGTACGGTTACAGGGAGGTGCAACAAGGAAAGCAAATAAATACAAAATCATCTCGGTTCGTGCTATAAAGCGATCGCCACATGGGCAGAGGGAACAACGTGACATCAAGCCTGTTTGTTTTTCACCGCGTAAAGCATGGCCATGATAGCCAATGACCAGTGTTCGAACTGGTCCTTGGACATGAACAGAAGAGCCTGCGAGATAACCGCCTTGATGATTTGCGCGCCCATCCCCTACGAAAGTTCATCGTAAGTAAGGGATTCCCACACACGCGACGCGACAAACTCACCTGATACCACCCGGCGAAGCCCTCCCTCTTGTACACTATCCTCAAGAGGTCCAGAGCACCAGGGTGTCTTGAGTTCGCATTGTGGTGGTATGCATGGTGTGGTGGGGCTGGTAACCCCTCCTCTTTCGCCATTTGTACATCGGATCCACGAGTCTGGATCCTCACCTTGGCCATAATGTACGGATACGTGACCACCGTAGCCAGAGTCTTGCTTAGTGCCCCGACGAGGAAATTCTTACCGGGGGCCAACTTCCCATTTGATGGAGTGGCGGCAGCGGCAGCCTTCTCCTGAGCCAGGAGAAGGATGGATTTGACTCGCTCGAATACGCCGTAGGTAATCGCAGGGTTGACGGTCAGCACCAGACCGGGTTTGATACCCAACCAAAGTCCGGTGACACCTTCCTCCTGGACGATTTCCCTTCCGACGCCCCAGAAAGAGTTATCCACGTACTCTTCCTCTTCAATCCACTTCTCCACAGGCTCTTCTTCATCTTGCTTCTCGTCAGATCCGTTCCCGTTCCCGTTTGCGGTTCCGTTGGTTTGGGAGACGACCACTTTTTTCCTGACCGTCCGCTTCGCGCTCCCAACCTGTTGTCGGGTAGCGATCACAGAAACAGGAATGGTGAATATCTGAGCCAAAGCTCCCGCAAGAGCTCCAAGCAACAACTCAGCCGCAGTCGACAAAGCAGGCGCCTTTCCTCCAGGTGGCGTCCTCCTCTTGATGTATGCGCCGCGAACGAACGAGTAGAAGAAGAAATAAGCGTATTCTGCAACCAAAAACGAAAAGGCAAGATGTGAGATGAATTTGAGACATCGTGGGGCCGGGAAATACAGGGAAATAGTGCGATCATGACGTACGCATTGAGAACGTGTTCACCATCGTAGCCATGAACCCTCTGTACAACCCCCAAACGCCATCCTGCTTCAATATGGATAGGAGCAAGCGGAATAGTCCCTTTTGTGTTTCTGAGCTCTTCGCCCTCGTCTCGGCCTGAATGCGGGTCTTGGCGCTGGATAAGCAAAATAATTCAGCCCTGTCTCACGAAAAGCAGCAGCGCCACCAGATACGCACACATCAAGGGGATATACAACGCTGTAAAAACCGGGAGGTGTGAGCATGCGGCGCGAAACGGGACATAGTACGACCACTCAGAGACTCACGCGGTGCTGAAACAGGCTCCCAACGCGCCAGCAAGCGCATGTCCGAACGGTGTCAGCTGTTGCTGCCTGACCGGTTTCGATTGAGCAGACATGGACCAGTTCTGGTGGGCGTAGGGGAGGAAAAGGAAGAAGGGAAGGTCGCTGACCCTTTCATAGGTGCGGGACAAAGATCTCGGCTTCCGGACACCGAGCGATCACATTCAAATATCATGTGCATCTGTCAAGTTTCTCAGCCTCAGCGACTGAGGGAAACACGGAGAGAAAGGGATGAACGTAGTGCCAAATTTATTCCCCAAAAACGAGGCAAAATAGCAAAGTTGCTGGTGCTTTGGATATTAAAGATTATGGAGACTCTATAGGATATAGGCTGCGACTATTTCATGCAGGCGCGCTGGATCTAAGACATTTAACTGAACCGTGAACCGGGAGAGGAAAAAGAGTAGAGTAAACGTCCATGATGTCATCGAGAATATACATTCGTGAGGGGGAAAACTTGCAGTGTGCCTCTAATTCTAATTTGCCTAGTAGGCAGATGGGACCGTAGAGAAAGCCATGGGCTGCGCGAGTGACAGGGTCTCCATCGCCAGGCCGAGTGGATCTGCGGTGGTCGCGACAACAGGAGCAGCTGTCATCTGTCCGTCAGCACCAGCTCCGAAGAACACCTCTGGGCTTGTGCAAGCAGCGACGGCGCGGCGCATGTGAGTCGTCAAGAACGACAACCCCACTTGATACGCAGCATTCATCCAACCGAAACCTTCACGAGGGACCATCTTGAAATCGATGCCTTGGTTCCCGTATTCTGCGTCGACCAGATGCGAGAGCTTGACAGCGTCGAACTACAAGAACCGACACTCAGGTGAGAATTCCCATGTATGCAGGGCTGGAAATACGAACCTTCTCGGGAACGACACCGTTAAAGTCGACGAAGGCGGTGGTCATCATGTAGAGGAACCTGTACGCAAGCCTTTGGGCATCCTCTAGATATCCGTACCTCTCCAACCCGACCCATGTCATGATCTGATGGGGTGGCCAAGCGTACCTGGTATGCCGAAAGTCAATTCGGTGTCAGGAAAGGGTGGCAGGGGCATGCTCACGGGTAATCCCATTGACGGTTGGGTCGGTCGAGTGAGATCTTACCACGAGATTCTTCCGTTCCGGACACCAAGCCGCCGAGCACTTCAAACTTGTTCAACGAGTTGGAACTGAGGCGGAAACACCAGAAATCAGCGGATCGTGGACACGACGGGAGGGCTGGACAGACTTACATTAACTTCCAGCATTGGTCATCGCTCGCACAACCAGCCCACAGCGCCCAGAATGCCGTAACAGACTCGTAGAGACATTGCTTCTCTTGGACCGTGTCATAATCGAAGTATAAGCTCTTGTTCTCGTTCCACAAGTACTTGTCGATAGCCTGTTGCCTGAATTCCGCCCTCTGGAACCACTCCTCACTGGTCTGCACCCTGCTCACAGAGGTTTCCCGATGAGGATTGGCGTACGACTCCACCGAAGGAGGGAAGGGCGCAAGTGGGAACGACTCTTCCAGCTCCAGCTCGTCATCGAAGACTTCTCGGATAGCCGTACCGATATCCATCTCGTACTTGTACAACAGAGCTTGGAGATCGACGGTCCCGAGGTTCGCGCAACGTTTCTCGAATCGGTAGGTCGTGTCGTGGCCAGACTCCCGGACAGCTCGGTCGTGCAAGAAGTACTCATCGAGTTCAGGTTCCTTCAGGGTGCCATCGTTGTACTTCTCGGTGAATTCGTGAACAGAAAGTCCGTGCTTCGTCGCGTAGGGCTCAAGGATATGGGTGAAGTGGGTTGCCTCCGTCTCCGGTGGGATACCCAGACCGTCAGGTCTGAACCTCGAGAGGCCGGTCTTGGGATCGATTCGAGGCTCTGCAACCCAGATGGTATGGTATTCCTTTATGGCAGCCTGAATTGCTCTCTTGAGCCACTGACGGTTTGCGTCCATATCCGAACGATCGAGCTGGTTGTAGATCTGGAGGGCCATGTCGGTGAGGAAAGGAGGCTGAGTTCTGCACAGATAGTAGGATCGACTGCCGTTGAGGATCTTGCCGTAGTGCTTGATCTCGAAAATAAAGTGGTCGACCATACCTTTGGCCATGTTTACTTGGCCATCAACCAAGAGTCCCAAGGAGATAAAGTAGGAGTCCCAGTTGTACAACTACAACCGGTGAGTTAGAAGGTCCATGGGGAAAGGGGGAAAAGTTTACGAACCTCGTTGAAACGGGCACCTGGCACGATGAATGGAATACCCTTGAGAGTCTTTCCACCTTGTCCATCATCCACCTCGTTCATCGCCAATGCCAGGATACCTGGTTTGTTGTTCAAGCTCTTCACGAACACGGGATCGTCGCACCTCTGAGGAAGAACCTGTACATCGAGGTTCAAGTGAGGTTTTTCCTTCGCCACATTCCTGTAGTAGTCTGCCATGGCCGGCTCGCCGTAGGGAACGTAAATCCTAGGGTTCACCCTTCCGGTTCTATTCTTGGGATCTGCGCAGATGATCTCGAGACCTTCACCGTCGATCCTCCGGGTGAGTGAATGCCAAAAGGAGTGCTTGATCATCCTCGAAAGTCGGTCTACAGGGTTCTCTGTTAACCTCGCTTCGTCCAAGACGATCCTCTTGCGGTTATGATCTCTTGCGAGCGCCAACTCCTGAAGAAGGTTCGACAACATATAGGTTCCGCGGATATCAAAGGTCTTGAACCCATTCGAGGTGGCAGTTCCGAGAGCCATAAGCTTGGGACCGGCATCGGTAACTGAGATTTGGAAGTCGCCGTCTGTGTCTTCCTGTTCGAGCACAACGCGGATCGTCTCTTCGACATCGATCAGGAACCGACGTGGACCAGCAGCCACAGGTTTCTCGTCATGGGACATTCGCCTGGTGCGGCTGTGTTGATGCTCTCCGAACGCAGGGGCGCGCTTAGGGTTATAGCCATAGGAGAAGGTCTGGGGTTCCGGATCAGTGTTAGATTTGATACGAGCGCTGGGTGATCGAGGTGAAAGGGTAACGCGGGGAACTTACGCCGCTGTATGTCCTCGAGCGGCTGAAAGCCTCAGCCCCGGCATAGTAGACAGAATGGTCGGAATTAACGAGGGGCGTCGTGTGGTGGTCGTCAACAAAAGTGACACCTGGAGGGTGAGAGAAGGCAGGAGGCATGATCGAGAGTTGACCGCTGGGTTCGGACGAGAGAGGGCTGGGGTTCTAGGGGCAGAGCAGAAGGACGACGGTGGGTTTTGCTCGATATCTGCGGGGAAGAACGAACGGATGTGGGGTTAAGAATGCGGGGTTCGAGTCGTAAAACCGAGAGAAACTGAAACAGACCCGAACGCCGAAACGACTTGAATATCTTGTGACCAACCGAGTAGGTTCAGGAGGGTGCTCAGGTGAGAGGCGGAGGGGGGGAGGGTGGCGAGGGGAGTAGACAAGTTGAAAGTGAAAGGACAGCCGGATCTTCCACGGGCGATTTAAGTCCCCGTCAAAAGCAACCGAATTCGGAAGTGGGACCTGAGCCTAAATCGAACTGGGACACGGAATCGGTGCGGGAATCCGAGTGACAGCTGTTGGGCGCCGCGACTCTCCTGGGTGACCGATCGGAGGAGAGCGACGCGGATGGGCGAGTCGGCCACTACCATCTCAAATAGATGTACCATACAGCTTTCGTACAGCGTGAGGTATGGCCTCATCGGTAGCCATATCAGGGTTTCAGTCGTTATTTTGGGGCTCGGAGCGAGATAGTTCCGTCATGGCTGATTGGTCTCTCTCATACACACCAAATGGGTATGTATCGACATCAACGGAGTTTTAATAAGCATACGTGAATGCACCAACTTCTGGGTTGGTGTACAAATACAAGGACAAGGCGCCAGGGCGTTGTAAGAAACCTTTCCATCTTTTCCTGCAGCGCCGTCACCCACAAGTCAGGGGCGTCCGATTCGTCACAATATAAAGGAACCAAAACAGAACGCGGTACGATTCAACGAACACGATGAAAACGCCACCTGGTCCATTAATTGGCGCGAGAGCACGATAAAATGCCGTGGCGGGCGCACCAACACCGATCCTTCTGTTCGCCCCAAGGGGGGGAGGGCTGTGTGGCTGTATTTGAAGCACATAGATATGGTCATCACTGGTAGGTCAGACCGAGGATGGGAACCGGAGACCCCGACGGCGAAACGCGCCTCACGGGCCCGTTTGGGTTCACATAGGATAGCCACATGGAGCTTCACGAAACTCTGAAGGACGTCAATTACACCCGGACCTAACGCGGATCCTCACGTAGGGTCATGACCAGCATGACGGGTGGGGCACTTGACCGAAGCATTGGCGAGGATAAATTGCCAGTTCAGAAGTGAGAGAATCGGAGGATGAGTTCGTATTCCCTATTTCGTCCAGGGACTATTTGAGTGCCTTGACGATACGTCCGCGCCAGAGGCTGGCCCGTTTTAAACCGGCCCGGCCCGGAACTTGTACTGCCTGCTTTGAAAGGCGCGGTGAGAATAATCACCGAAGTGGGGGATGCATTGGGCGGAGCGCCTGAGACGCGTCTGGGTATACTCACCGCTTCAAATTGCCTCTGGCCAAGTCGATTTCTGGGATGGTGGAGGCGCTATGCAGCGAGAGGCAGGCCTTGTGGGGAACAGCCAACACTGAAGAATGATGGAACGGACAACAGGTAGTGGATCGTGGGGGAAAGCTATCGCTATCTGCAAACTTTGTGAGTGCGAAAGTGAACGTGACGCGGATGATATCGTAGAGCAGGGGGGCGGTTTCGCCTACCAATCGTAGCGGGAGGGGACCGTTTCGTTTGATCTTCGGCCGTATTCCCCTCCCCGCAGTAACGGGTCACACACGCAAGAGCCTCCGTAATACTTCAATACCTCACCTAGAGTCGGCTCGGGTGGGTGAACTCAGGTTGGCAACCCGTCTTACCACGTCCAAAAAGACCTATTCACTACTAGCATTGTCCCCTCGCTGTTTACCGTCAAGGCGGGTTCAGTGGGACCAGGCCGATTGTCCAACGAGGTTCAACTCACGTCACTGGCGTGCTTGAGGCTCCCCGAAAGAGTTAGGGATGAAATTCGTGCTGGCTCTCGATCTCGAGGGAGGGAGAGAAGAGTGCTCGTGAGTGATCGGTGGAGAAGAACTGGAACCAAGTGGGCCATCAGAGAGACCGTGTTCGCATTTACTTATTCCCATGTTAGACACACTCCCGCTCATACCCAACCATAGACTGGTGTCTGCGGGCACGCATGCCGAACGATTGGCCATCCGCAGATTCTGACCCGTATGGGGAAGTGACGAAGTATGACCAAGGTTTCATGACCTCCCGCTCTTTCTTCGAATTGATAACCCCCCGTCTGTCGAGCCAGACCATTGCCGACTGCGATGCCGGTTCGTTCCCACTTAGATGGAAATGAATTAGTTCGCGGGTCGGCGCCAGCTGTCATTATACCGTGGCTGTATCTGTCCTCGTGCCCGTTGCACCGGAATCTTCCACACAAGCACAACCCACCTCTCTCACAACTACACAACTACATCCATCAGTCTGCGAAATCATGTTTCGCAAACGAAAGTTGACGGGATCTGGGCCTTCTGGAAAGAACTTGGATCAAGGTCGATGTGGGTGGATTTGACGCTTTCCATGGGGTCTGCCCTCTGACCACTTGGGTTCTCCTAGCAAAGAAACAGAGAGTCGCGGATAGTGTGATGATCCTCCTCGATATTGCGAAGGAGTCCTCAGATTGGTTCGCTCCCCTCAAGTCTGTTCTCGGCGGGGTGTGTGCGCTCGTCAAACATTATGAGGCGAGTGTCTCGTAAATGGTTGTCGTGTCAAACTGATGTGGACGATCGCAGCAATTCGAGGATGTCAAGGAGAAGATTGACGACCTTATCCCGCGTTTAAACAGGTTCAAGCAGAATGCAAACACAGCATCTATTGATGGAGATCAGGCGGAGAAGGAGCGACTCTCAGAACTATCTAGGTGCGCTCACCAGCTGCTTATCCCGCCATCCATATCAACGGCCTCATAGCGCATTGGAGGGGATCGAGAAGCGATCACGGGCATTGTTGGCAAAGAGTGCCGCGACTCGGTTTATCGATAAGGGCGAGGATTCCAAAGAGGTGGCGAGACTCATCGAGGAACTTCGGGACGTTCTCAGCCACTACCAAGTGAGTGGTAATCTGGATATCCTGTCGAGCAGTGCTGACATACGAGGGAAGATATCGCAACAGCAAGCGATCTACAACCAAATCACCGATCTCACTGTAAGCATCCTCCGGATCGTCTCAGCCTGTCGTTCTGACAATCAGTTC
>Ga0307511_10000937_pt1 | contig 30868 bp, 31 predicted proteins | sample 13_EM_MG_FD_200266 | JGI IMG/M metagenome (GOLD analysis project Ga0307511, IMG submission 200266) | Populus trichocarpa ectomycorrhiza microbial communities from riparian zone in the Pacific Northwest, United States - 13_EM | ecosystem: Host-associated > Plants > Roots > Unclassified | place... | reverse complement strand
TGGGGTACTGAGTCGCGAGCAGGTTGGCCAGGAAGGCATTGTAGGGGTTGCCCGGCAGCAGCGGGTTCTGGAACGACAGCGGGACCGGCTGCACCGTCGTCGTCGTTTTGACCTGCGAAAAGCTCGCCTCGGTGTACAGGCGGTTGGTTCCCGCCAGGACGAGACTGCCGTTGAAATTGACGTTGATTTTTCTCTGTGCCGGTTGGAGCGAGTCAAAGGGCGAGTTGTCAAAGCGGCATTGATTCGGGAAATTCGTATCGACAAGAGAATCCGGTCCGCAGTTCGGGAAACCCGGATTGCGCGTACCCTTGCCCGGCAGCGCCACGTTGGCCGGAAAGCTGAATCCGGACGTGACGTCATTGCCATACCCCGGGCTGTAGCGGGTCGCGAAGGACCGATGCGATCCCATGATGGCAGTGACGTGCTCGAAGTTGACTCCGAGTGCGACGTTGTAACGGTCTTCTTTGAGATCACCCATGCCAGCGTAGGCCGAGACGTTCTCCTCCGTTCCCCCGCCAGCGTGGGCAGGAGTGCCCGCGCGCGCACTGATTTGCGTTCCCTGAAAATCCGGACGCAAGATGAAATTGACCACGCCTGCAATGGCGTCGCTGCCGTAAATGGCGGAAGCGCCGTCCTTCAATATCTCCACGCGCTCGATCGCCGCAACCGGAATGGAGCTGATGTCGACTGATGAGCCTGCGGCGCCCGCGGAGCCGCCGCCATAAACCGCTGAGCGCCGGCCATTGATCAGCACGAGTGTCCGTCCGCTGCCCAGGCCGCGCAGCGAAATGGTGGCGATTGATCCTGTTCCAACGCCCGACGCTTGAGCCGCCACCCGGGTGCCGACACTGCTTGCCGCGCTGATCTGGCGGAACAATTCTTCAACCGTGCTCGAGCCGGTGCGGTCGATATCGTCGCGCTTCAAGACCTGCACGGGCAGCGCCGTTTCAGCGTTGATCCGCTTGATCGAGGTGCCGGTGATCACGACTTCCTCGAATTGAGTCTGATCCTCACCCCGCGATGAGAACGGAGCGGCGCCGGTGCTTTCCAGTCCTCTTGAAGACTGAGTCCGTGCGGGATCGGGCGTGGCTTGCGCGAGTTTGCTCCCGGGGTCCTGCGACAGTGGTGCCGTGGCACCTTGCCGATTGCTGACTCTTTGAAATTCGGCGCGCGCGGTTTTCGACTCGCCCGTGCCGGCAATCACCGCTGTATTGGCGTCGATCATGTCGAACTGCAGCGCCGTGTCGGTGAGCAGAAGTGCGAGCGCCCGGCTGGGATTGAACGTTCCCACCGCACCGGCGGAGTTCTTACCTTCGACGAGCTCGGCGGGGCTGGTCACCTGGACGCCGGATTGTTCGGAGAATTTGAGCAGGGCCGAGGGCAGCGGCTGGGGGGCGATGTCGAATTGCACCTGCCGTCCGGTGTCTGTCACTGCAATGCTCGGCTGAATACCCGTTCCCAGGAACAGGCTGAGGAGCGCAACTACAGCTGTTGTTCTGCCGGGCGCCCGGTTGACGAGTCTAACTGCGTTCATTCGCGCCCCCGCTCGGCTTCAGCATGGTTGTCGTGTCGTGTTAGACGAATGGGAATTTGAATACGGGAATGGAGCGAACACCTCGTTTGACTATTCTCCCGTTCCCGCCAGGTGACGAAACAACGGCAGTGGATTCCTATTTCGGGCGTCTCGTTCGTCTAAGCTAGATTCCGAGTGCCTGAGCGCTCGCCAGGGGATGGCCGTGAACACGGTGCCGCCGAACGTTGATGAGGTGGTTGATCCTGAGCCCGAGAAGACGCGGGGAGTGATCATTGAGCGGCTGTTCCGTGAGCACAACGAGGCGTTGATCCGTTTCCTGCGCGCACGGGTCGGATCACACAATGAAGCGCTCGAAGTTGCGCAGGAAGCTTACGTGCGGCTCTTGAGCCTGGATCAGCCGGGGGCCGTGAGCTACCTGCGAGCGTTCCTGTTCAAGACGGCTGCCAACATCGCGATCGATCGGCGCCGGCGCCACCGCAACTACGACAAGGTGACGGAGCGTCAGCTGTTCGTGGAGCTGGCCGAGAACCGCACACCGGAGCGGCAAGTGGCCGCCGAGCAAACGCTGCGCCTGCTGGGAAACCTGATCGAGGCCATGCCCCCCAAGTGCCGGGAATCCTTCGTCATGAACCAGATTCACGGCCTGGACGCGGCTCCCATTGCGGCGCGACTCGGCATCACCGAGAGCATGGTACGCAAGTACGTGGTTCGAGCATTGCTCCACTGCCGTGAGTGTATGGATCTTGATCGCAATGACTGATCCAAACCCGACATTCTCGAGCGACATCGAGCGCGATCCCACCCACCTGGCCGCGGCCGAATGGTATGTCCGATTGCACAGCAGTGAAATCTCGATCGAGGACACCCTTGCGTGGCAACGGTGGCTCAAGGAGAGTCCGGTAAACTCACTGGCCTTTGCGCGTATCGAAGAGGTAGCGCAGGTGTTACGTGCGGTGCCTGCACCCGCTACGGTGTCAGCGCGCCGGTTTGCGCGCGATTGCTACGATGCGTCGGTTCCCTTGAAAGACTGGGAAGAGGCGCATGTCCCACGTCGCATCTGGCCGGCCGTTGCCCTTGCCGCTTCGCTTGCCATTATCGCTCTCACAATTTCCTTCTGGAGAGCGTCCTCATCCTCATCCTCAACCGACACGTTTACCACTGCAGTAGGAGAAAATCGCAACGTCGTGTTGAGCGACGGCTCGATTGTTGCTCTTGGTGGCGACACGCGGCTGGAGGTGGCGTTGTCGGAACGAGTGCGTATGGTCGAGCTTGCAAAGGGCGAAGCGCTATTCAGGGTCGCAAAGGACGCGATGCGCCCCTTCAAGGTGCACGCAGGTGATGCAACGATCGTGGCGGTAGGGACGGCGTTCAATGTCCGCCGCGGTAGTGATCATGCCATCATCTGCGTGGCCGACGGCCGCGTCCTGGTCGAGCCTGTGGCCCATTTCCTGCCTGTGTTTGTCATGCATGAATTCATGCCCAAGCTGCGTGCAGTGCATCTCGACGCAGGAGAGCAGACCACGGTCGGCAGCGCCGGAATCGACGAGCCGACGAAAGTGCCGGATCCTGCCGAGATCACGGCCTGGCAGACAGGGCGATTGGCGTTTCGGCTGCAACCGTTGCGTTACGTGCTCGAGGATGTAAATCGCTACGCTCCAAAGCGCATCGTCCTGGAGGGCGACAATGTTGGTGCGCTCATGATTACCGGCACGGTCGAGCGTGCGAACATTGCGGGCTGGGTCAAGAGCCTGGAGCGCGCATTTGATCTGCGGGCCACCGAGGAACCTGATCGAATCGTGATGCGCACTCGTTGAGCGTTTCGTTTGTCAGTGCCTTGCGCTCGAACGCGCGCGCATGGGAACATCAAACGCAACAACCATCACGGGACTCTTCATGCCGATGCGAATTCTGGGCGCGCTCAGCGTGGCGCTGGCGATGCAATCCATGGTAGCCGCTCAAGAACCGCCCATGGCGGCGCTGCGTCCCGATCAGGTGGCATTCCGGGAGCTCTACAAGGAACTGGTGCAAACCAATACCACCCTGTCGGCGGGCAGTTGCACACTGGCAGCCGAACACATTGCGGCACATCTGAAGGAGGCGGGATTCGACGACCGGGACATCACACTGTTCTCGGATCCGGATCATCCCAAGGAGGGGGGCGTGGTCGCCGTGCTCGCGGGTAAATCGAAATCCGCAAAGCCCATGTTACTGCTCGGGCACCTGGATGTCGTGGAAGCCAAGCGGGAAGACTGGGTCCGCGACCCATTTACCCTGATCGAGGAAAACGGCTATTTCTACGGCCGCGGAACCTCGGACATGAAGGCGATGGATGCCACCTGGGTTGATGCGATGATGCGCTTCAAACAAAGCGGCTATCGGCCGAAGCGCACCATCAAGATGGCGCTGACCTGCGGCGAGGAAACTACCTACGCCTTCAATGGCGCCCAGTGGCTGGCGAAGAACAAACCGGAGCTGATCTCAGCCGCCTTTGCACTGAATGAGGGCGGCGGTGGGCGCACCGACGGACATGGCAAGTTGCTGGTGCAATCCATGCAGGTCGGTGAGAAGGCTGCGCAGAACTATCGGCTGGAGACCACCAATCCGGGCGGTCACAGTTCCATCCCGATTCGCGACAATGCGATCTACGAGCTCGCCGACGCCCTGGCGAAGGTGCGCGACTACGAATTTCCGGTCAAATTAACCGACACCACGCGCGCTTTTTTCGCCAAGGCAGGAGCTGCGCGCGGTGATGACCTGGGACGCGCGATGGTGGCGCTCTCGCAAAATCCGAGCGACGCAGCGGCTGAGGCCGTCGTTTCCAAGGATCGCAGCTATCACAGCATGCTGCGCACCACTTGCGTCGCTACACTGTTGGACGCCGGACATGCGAACAACGCACTGCCCCAGCGTGCCACTGCCAACATCAACTGCCGTATCTTCCCCGGGGAAACTGTCGAAGGCACACAAGCCGCGCTAGCGGCTGAGATAAGCGATCCCGGCGTCAAAGTGATCCCAGTGCCGCCGGTGCGTCCCGTCGCCGTACCGCCGCCGCTGGACCCCAAGATCCTGGGTCCCGCTGAGAAGCTCGTCGCCAAATACTATCCGGGTGTGCCACTCGTTCCATCCATGTCCACTGGCGCAACGGATGGCATCTTCCTCGAAGCCATCGGTATTCCGGTGTATGGCGCGCCGGGCGGTTGGGGGGATCCCGATGGCAATGGTGTGCACGGACTGAACGAGCGCCGCAGCATCCGCTCAGTGTTTGTGGGAAGAGACTTTCTCACCGACCTGATCAAGGTGTACGCAGACGCGAAATGACATCATGTCGGGCACCGGCTGCATCGTTGAGGCCTGAAGCCTCACCGATGCTTCAAACCTCGCCGAAGCCTCAAGCCTCACCGATGTCTTCGTTCCAGACGTCGGGATGTGCCCGGATGTAAGTGGTCAGCAGCTCGGCACATTCCGATGAGTCAAGATCGATGATGTCCACGCCTCGCTCGCGCAGCCAGTCGATTCCTCCCTGAAACGTGCGCGACTCGCCGACCACCACCTTGCCGATCCGGAACTGAACGATCAACCCGCAGCAGTACCAGCAGGGAGCCAACGTCGTGACCATGATCGTGTCCTGGTATCTGCGCTGACGGCCTGCCTTTCGGAAGGCATCCGTCTCACCGTGAACGGACGGGTCACCTTCTTGAACACGACGATTGTGACCGCGCCCAAGCAGAGCTCCGTCCTGGTGGAAGAGGGCGGCTCCGATCGGAATCCCGCCTTCAGCCAGTCCAACCCTTGCTTCCTGTACAGCAACATCGAGCATGGCCTGGTAATCAATACCTGATATCATTCATCACCTCATGTATGCTTCACAATCAATTGAATAATAAGGAGATATTTCACGGTAAAATACGATTCTTTCATGCTTTGGGGCGCGCCTTCAAGCTGTTTCGCCCCGCCCTGGGGCGTCGACGACTGCACCGGGTGTGCGGTGGCTCACTTCCGCACACAGCCCGGGTAGATTAAGTTCAGCGAGTCATGACAAAGAACCCTCCCGGCCACATACGCCTGACCTCGCATCCTTCAGGAGGCAAGCCGCACAAGTTTCCCATCGAGTGGGGTGCGGCGACAGCGCGGGCTCGCGGCGCCGTCATTGGTTCAACGACAGCACGCAGTCATCGCAATGTGATCGGTGCGCACGGGGGCGCCTATTCAATCTATCGCGCGCTTGCGGTTTCATCCGGCACACTCGATCCAAACGCCAGGCCCGACCTGAAAGACACAGGTCCGGTCGTCGAGATGGGTCCTCATCCCCAGTGGGTGGGGCAGCACGCGATCGTGTCGCTCGATCCCTGGGGACATCGGGTGGCCGAAGACTTCGGTGCCGAAATCGAGGACGGTATGGATATTCGTCCGACGATTGCCATTACGAAGGCACGCCTGAAGCTGCCCGAGGTTCGGGAAGCGCTCGAGCTGGGCAGGCTCTTGGAGGATGGTGTAGTCGTTCGTGCGGGCGGTGAAGTAGGAGTAACCAAAGCCGCTATCGACCCCGTCTGGTACCTGCCTGGTGTTGCGCAGCGTTTTGGCGTGACCGAGACGTTACTGCGCCGAACCTTGTTCGAGCAGACTGCCGGCATGTATCCGGAGCTGGTCACGCGCCGTGACCTGCATGTTTTTCTGCCTCCAATCGGCGGCACCACGCTGTATATCTTTGGCGATCCCGCGGCCATCTGTGATCCGGCGCGTCCATTGACCTGCCGGATCCACGATGAGTGTAACGGCTCAGACGTATTCGGCTCGGACATCTGTACCTGCCGGCCGTATCTGACTCACGGTGTCGAGGAGTGCATTCGGGCGGCCCAGGCGGGCGGCGCCGGGCTGATTGTCTATAACCGCAAGGAGGGGCGGGCACTCGGGGAAGTTACGAAGTTTCTGGTGTATAACGCGCGTAAGCGTCAGCCGGGTGGAGATCAGGCCGCAACATACTTCGCGCGCACGGAGTGCGTCGCGGGTGTCCAGGACGCACGATTTCAACAGCTAATGCCCGACGTCATTCACTGGCTCGGAATTGCGCGAATTGATCGCCTCGTCTCGATGTCGAATCTCAAGTACGACGCCCTGATTTCGGCGGGAATCGAGATTGGTGAACGGGTCCCACTTCCTCCTGACCTGGTGCCGCTGGACGCGATGGTCGAGATCGAAGCCAAGAAGGCGGCCGGCTACTTTGTGTCGGAGTCAGAACTTCCGGCCCTGGGCGAGAGCCCGCCACGTGTAGTTGGACGTGACATCAAGGACTTCTAGCCCACGACCGGCAGGCGCGTTAGCGGAAAGCGCGCGGACCCTGCTGCGTGCCGATGCAATACGAAAGAGCGCGCAGCGTATGTTGGTGCTGGCGCGCGAGGGGCAATTGGAAGACTGGACTGTCGATCTCGATCGGTTGGCTCCAACAGCGGATTTTGTGGCAGGAGTGGTTCGGGAGCGATATCCACGACTCGATGTGCCGTTGCACTCGCGATGGCGCCATTTCGTGCTGGGAGGCCACGATCTATGGGGTGAGATCGTCGCCAAGGCAAATTGGGAGAGTACTGACGCTGCGGCGCGCTCCGCTTTTGACCTTGTAATCACGTCTGTCTTGCTCGATGCAGGCGCCGGTGCAGGGTGGCACTATCACGATCGCGCCACCGGACTGGTCGCCGGCCGCTCTGAGGGGCTCGCGCTCGCGAGTCTGCGTTGGTATGAAAACGGTGGCCTTGCGAACGAGCCGGGCGGCCTCTTCAGAGTTGACGCGGCGGCACTGCGCCGTGTTGACAGCGAAGCGATTCAGAACGCATTCCAGGCGCGCACGAGCAACCCACTGCTCGGCTTGGAAGGCCGTGCGTCGCTGTTGAACCGACTCGGTACAGTCATGGAGTCGCGCCCGGATCTGTTTGCAATCTGCGACTCGCCGCGGCCTGGGGGCCTGTTCGATGCGCTGCGCGCGCGCGCCTCCAACGGCCGATTGCCAGCCGCCACGATTCTCGAAACGCTGCTCGAAGCCCTCGGTCCGATATGGCAGGGGCGGCCGAGCCTGGGCGGCGTGCCGCTGGGCGATTGCTGGCCGCATCCTGCGCTGGTGGCGGACAATCCCGAAGACGGCTACGCACCGCTGCACAAGCTGTCGCAGTGGTTGACCTACTCGCTGCTCGAGCCTCTGCAGAACGCAGGAATTTCCGTATCCAACGTGCACGAGTTGACTGGGCTGGCCGAGTATCGAAACGGCGGCCTGTTCGTGGACATGGGTGTTCTCAATCCCCGCGACCGCGCGGCCCTGGCAAAGACCCACGCGGTTATGGGTCCCTTCGTAGTCGGATGGCGCGCACTGACCGTGGCGCTGCTCGACCGCGTAAGCCCCCTGGTGGCCGCGCGAGTGGGCCTCACGCCCGAGTCGTTTCCGCTGGCGTGCGTACTCGAGGGTGGAACCTGGGCAGCCGGCCGTCTCATTGCGCGCAAGACACGCACTGATGGCGGTCCTCCATTTCATGTCTTGAGCGATGGGACGGTGTTCTGATGGAGAACGTAACAACGGTGGCTCACCCGCTCGTGCAGCACAAGCTCACCCTCATGCGCGACAAAACCACTTCAACGAAAAGCTTTCGCCAGCTGCTGCGCGAAATCGCGACGTTGCTGTGCTACGAGGTGACTCGCGACCTGTCGCTCGACTCAGTGCAGATCGAGACTCCGCTGATGCCGATGCAGGCTCAGATGTTGGCAGGCAAGAAGCTCGTGTTCGCCCCGATCCTGCGCGCCGGGATGGGATTCATTGAAGGCATGTTGGACCTGGTGCCTTCGGCGCGCATCGCACATATCGGGTTGTATCGCGATCCGGATTCCCTGACCGCCGTGGAATATTACTTCAAAGCGCCTTCCGATCTATCGGAGCGACTCGTGATCGTGGTCGATCCCATGCTGGCGACCGGCAACACCGCCGTTGCCGCCGTGGATCGCCTGAAGGAGCATGGCGCCAGCGAATTGCGTTACGTCTGCCTCCTGGCAACGCCCGTAGGGCTCGACAATCTGCATCACCACCACCCCGAAGTGCGCGTGTGGACAGCGGCCATCGATGAGCAGCTGAACGATCATGGCTATATCCTTCCGGGCCTCGGGGACGCTGGCGATCGACTGTACGGGACTCGGTAGTAATAGACGAAAGGTCCTGCCGCTACCTTAGGTGACTTGCCCCCTGAGCGCTAAGGATGATGCGTAACCCGATTCGTCTCCCGGAGACGTTTGAATAGCGGGTAACCAGCAAGTTCGAGCGTGAAGTTACCTGGGGGCGCGCGAGCTGCAATTGTATCGTCTTGACTGCGCTGCTAACTGAACCGCGCCTGTTCCAGACAGGCTCGATTCCGTCGCCCGCTTCGCGCTTCCTCTGCGAGCACCTGCACCAGAATGTCTTCGTCTGGGCATGCACCTCTCGCATCCACGCGCAGGTCCCGGTCATCACAACCGGCCAGCTGGCGAAGGCCCTCCAGCTGCAGATTCCGTGCGGCATTGATGTCGCGATCGTGGCAGGTTCCGCATCTCGGGCACGTCCACTGCCGCTCATCGAGCCGCAACTCATCGAGGATGTACCGGCATTCCGAGCACGTCTTGCTCGAGGCATACCAGCGATCCACCGTCTCCAGGATCTTGCCGTACCAACTGCACTTGTAGGTCAGCTGTCGGCGAACCTCGCTGAACGCGACGTCGTGGATCGCGCGGGAGTGCAGCCCGCGCGCCATCGCCTTCACGTTCAGGTCTTCTTTGAAAATCAAATCAAACTCGCGCACCAACCGGGTTGTGAGTGCGTGCAGCGCGTATTGGCGCTCTTGCCGCACCCGAGCATGCACTCGCGCCACGCGCAGCCGCTGCTTCTCCCGGCGTCGGCTGCCTTTCTGTCGCCGTGCGAGACACCGCTGCTGTTGACGCAGGTACTTCAGGCGCGCGTGATAGCGTTTCGGATTGGGGATTTTCTCTCCTGTCGAAAGAGTCGCCAAATGCGTCAGTCCCAGATCCACGCCCACCACGCGATGCGTGATTCGCAGCAAGGACGTCTCTATCTCCGCGCAGAAGCTGACGTGGTAGTGCCCCGCGGCATCAGGCGAGAGGGTCACCAAGTCCGGCCGCTCGACTTTGGGAAGCGATTCAGCCAGCTTGAGCGACCCCAACTTCGGCAGACTCACCACCCCGCGCGCCCAAGCCGCTCCCGTGTCCTGAAACCGCAGGCTAGCGGCGGCACTCTTGCGCTTGAATTTCGGGTAGCGCGCCCGGCGGGCAAAGAAGTTGCGAAAGGCCGCGTCCTGATTGCGCAAACACTGATTCAGACACGTCGCGGGCACCGCGGCGAGCCACTCGTGTCCCGCGGTGCGCTTCCACTGCGTCAGCCAGCGCGAGAGATCCTCGCCGGTGAGTTTCAGTCCGCAGACGCGATACGCCTCCGAGCGAATCTCCAGTGCCGTGTTCCACAGCCATCGACTGGCCCCGAACCAGCGCTCGAGAAGTCGGCGCTGCGCGCCATTCGGATAGGCGCGAATTCGGTAGCTGCGCGTGACCGTCCTCATGTGCTAATACTAACACCCTGCTCCACGGTCCGCAGCGCGGAAATTCAACATGCGCCGCCGGACATCCTGCGCGTAACGCCTAGAATCGAGCTGCGCGTAATGACTCAAGCCGGCGGGGTCGTTCCCGTCAATGGAGAACTCCGACGCAATGCGAGAGGCGATTGGAAGGGCTGGCGGTGGCAGGCTGGGAAAGTATTCCTATTGCAGCTTCTCAGTCCGCGGGATCGGAAGATTCCGGCCCGAGGAAGGCGCGCAGCCTGCAATCGGCCAGGTCGGCAAGCTGGAGGAAGTGGAAGAGGACGGGATCGAGATCACGTGCGATAGCTCGCAGGTTTCGGACGTCGTCGCAGCGATCCTGAGCGCGCATCCTTACGAAGAACCGGCTCTGGATGTCTGGGGTCTGGAGAAGTGGAAGTGAGCCGCACAGGCGGTCAGGCGTCGGTATGTGCCTGCTCGGCTTTGAGCGTCGCTGCCCTTCGCCGTAGCAACTCGGCGTGTCGAGCAAGCTTGGGCAGTCGAGCATGCAGGGCCGCAAGGTCACCGGGGTACCAAGTGGCCAGCATGTACAGGTAGGGGTCCGCGGCCGATAGTGTCTCGCCCAACACGTACGGCGACAGCGCGGCGTGGATCACTTCAAGGTGGCGCACGTGGTCTGCCACGGCTTGTTGCTTAACTTCCGCGGCGAGCGCCGGCCCACTCGTTGTATACCGCTCGGGGTAGGAAGTTCTGAGCACGGACTCGTATACGTTCGAGGACAGGAACAACATCCAGTGCAGGAATCGGGCGTGTCCCGTGGTGCCTGGGGGAGGCGCGAGATTCGCCGCCGGGTGAGCGTGTGCCAGGTGGATGAGGATTGCGGCTGACTCGAATACCGGTGTGCCATCGGGTAACACGAGAACTGGGACCTTCCCCGCGGGATTGACCTGCCGCAGGACTTCAACATCCGTGGGAGTCTTGCTGACCCAGATCATCTCGTAAGGCGCTCCAATCTCCTCGAGCACGATCTGCGGCGCCAATGACCCCGCGTTTGCCCGGCCGTAAAGCTTGTATGTGTTGCCAGCCACGAGACCTCCGGTCGTAATTCGTTATTCGCATTATTGAGTCAGGGGATATGATTCGCCAGGATGCCACAACGTTATCGCCCAAAATTGACGCCATAGGCTCTCCGCCGAAAGACTGCCGAGGTCGAGTCCGAGGCGCGGCACGACATATACTGCGTACCGGGCCAGCCTCAACGGCCGTCGCCTGGAGGAAGCGAGTGACCCCATCGCGCGTCGATTCCGGCTATCCGCCTCCCAGTGTGCTGCATCGCTACGGCACAGTGGCCATTGTCTTGCACTGGCTGACCGCGTTGTTGATTTTGGCCCAAATTGGGTTCGGCTGGTTTCTGGAAGACATCCCCCGAGGCACACCGATGCGGGGATTCTATGTAAATCTGCACAAGTCGACCGGCCTTACGATAGCCCTGCTCATTGTGTTCCGGCTCGGCTGGCGCCTGGTCCATTCGCCGCCGCAGCTGCCGTCATTCGTGCCCGCGTGGGAGCGCGTGGCAGCCAGAGTGAGTCACCTGGCGCTGTATGTGTGCATGCTCGTCATGCCGTCATCCGGATATATCGCCTCGAATTTCAGCAAGTACGGGGTCAAGTTGTTCAATGCCGTTCTACTGCCACCGTGGGGTATCGATGACAAGCAAATTTACGCTGTGTTCAATACGACCCATGTCGCGACGTCATATCTGTTCGTGGGGTTGATTGCGCTGCATGTGGGCGGCGCAGTCCGCCATGCGCTGCGTCGCGATGGTGTGTTTGCACGTATGTTGCCGTCGCGTCGTCGCGATGTTGCGCAAGACAGGCTATCGCCTGGCTTTGATCGCCGGGAATGATGAGCTCGAGGCCGGCTAGGGCTTGCCTGCCTCATTCTTCAAGCGCGTGTCCACCGCAATCCAGTTTATTTCCCAGGTCTTGCCGCCGTCATCCGAGAATGCCTGCTCGAAGCGGCATGAATCCGCGGTGATGTCCGACCAGACATTTCGCACGAGGATCATCCTGCCATTGAAGGCTTCCTGATCGAAAAACTCGCCGCGCCCGTTTCTGAACTCACCGACCGTGGGTTGGCTCAACGTGCCGTTGTTGCTGTTGGCCGTATTGAGGCTCCACTGGTGGGATTGAGGATCGTACAGACGCAGGGACAGCACTTCGAGGTGACCGGCGGGGCTATCGGCTTCGAGCTCCGCCAGGTTGGCGCGACCGTTCCACACTTTGCGCACGACGGTAGTGCCGTCGAGCTCGACCCAGGTTGTGGAGCCAGTCAACGGGTGCACGAGGCGCCGCAGATGGGTTTTCCAGGTACCGATGTCAAAGTCAAAATCATGCTGCCCATCGCTTTTCACCGCTGGGTGTTGCAAGCCAGCCTTCACTGTATCCGGGGTCTGCTGGGCCAGTCCCTGCACGGGCTGCAACATGGCAACCAGGCCGGCTACCAGCAAGTGAGTCCAAACAGGGTTGAGCGTCTTCATCAGTGCCTTTTCGCAAGTTGACCGGATCGCCCGCGAGCGTGCATCAGGCGATGGCCTTGCAATAGGTCCACTTCTTGTCTTCTATAGGATCCAGTGCGGCAACGCTGCCGGGAGTAGCAAGGCGCCGGCTAGCGTTTCGAAAGCTTTCGTTTGAGCGCGACGACCTGAGAACGCAACTGACTGTTCTGCGCCTTCGCATTGATGACTTGCTTGCCCAGATACAGTACGGCAGCGCCCAGACAAAAAATGAGTGCGGTTGTCAGGACTGGCTTCCCGGATTGCCGGGGCCTCGCGGAATGTCCGTGGGGGAGCGCTCCGGGCCCGCGGTCTTCGCCGCGAATGCCTGCAGGCATTCACGTGAACAGATAACTATGGCCGGCTCTTGATCGTCCATGCCGCCAGGGTTCGGATGGCGGGTCACGCGAAAGTGCTCGTGCGGACGCCGCCCATCCTCGTAGCCGACGTCGCGTTCGCACATATCGCACGTCACCACGAAGATTTCTTCGGGCGGGCGAAAAACTCCCGTCCTGCGCCATGCCATACGATCCTCTCCTGCCCGCAATGGTCCGGGCCCAAAATTTCGCAACGACAGTGGGAATTGCCCGTTTCACGATCGGCGCACCGGGCGGCGCGTGAGGGCGAAGGCAGGCAAGCCCAAAGATGACGAGCCTGTTTCGCACCCTACACGAGTTGTGCGGCAGCCGCCGGGCTTTCGGCCTTGCTCCTCAGTGCCACTGCTGACCCGTTGCGTTTCCTGATCAGAAGGCGCAGGTTCGATGAATCGGCCGACAACCTTTCGTCGCCAGGTGAGCTATGAGTACCGACACAATCGCGATTGACATGACTGCAGCGAGAGACGTCTATCAGCTGCTGGAGGATTTGGAGGGCCACGTCAGTGCCAAAGACCCGAGTGGCCGGGCAAAACTGTTTCAGGCGAAGGAGCGCGTCCGCAAGCTCATCATCGACATGGATCGTTCCAGCGCGAAGATTGAGTAACCTTGCGTCGTCTTGCGGCGACCGGACTATAGCTTTCGCAACGAGCCCAACAGCGCCGCCGGCTGCCGATCAAAGCTCACTCCATCGGTTCTTGCCACTAGCGACACCACCACAGCGGCTGAGGCAACTGCTCTGAAGCTCAAAAAAAACTCGTACGCCACAAGCAGTTCAGGCTATTTAAGCCCGTCCGGCGCCAAGTTGTATCGCCTGCACAACCGCGCGGGCCAGCTTTAGTCCGCATCCACATCGCGGCTGGCTCGAAAGATCGCGCCGCCGGTGCCGGCAAAATGGCGCTATCACCCGCCCAATATGCCAGTCGATTCACACTGTCCAGCTCACGGCTCTGCTAAAGTTGCTGCGCCGCTCTTCTTTACGACCCCGAGGGGTTTTCAATGGCGTTGCCAGTCGACTTCATCAAGCAGCACAAGAAGGTGATGATCAGTCGGTTTGGCAAGTCAGATAACATCAGGGGATTGACACAAGTCCTCACGACGCTGCTACCCCTGGCGCTGCTCTGGTACGTGGCAGTCCTGTGTGCCGCTTCATTCGTGTGGGCCACTGCAATCGCGGTGCTGCTGATTATTCTGTTTCTGCTGCGCGTTTTTGCCCTGATGCACGAATGCGGTCACGGGAGCCTGTTTCGCAGCCGCTGGCTCAATCGCACGGTTGGGTTTCTCCTGGGCGTGGTCACCGGCATGCCGCAGTATGTCTGGTCACAGCATCACAACTACCACCACGCGCACAACGGTAACTGGGACAAATACCGCGGCCCGTATGCAACGCTATCGGTGGATGAGTACGCGGCGTTGACGGCCACGCGGCAGCGAATGTACAGGCAAAAATGCGCAATCGAGGCCGCACCCCTCGCAGGCTTCATTTATCTGATCTTCAACCCCCGTTTCACCTGGATCAAAGGCACCGTCGGCCTCGTGCTCCATGTCGTCGCAGGCAAACTGGCGCGGCCGGGCGTATCGCTCCATGAACATGCCACCGGTTACCAATGCCGCTATTGGAAAAATGCCAGGGAGTATTGGCACATGTCCTGGAACAATATCGTGCTCCTCAGCGTATGGGCGTTGATGTGCTGGGCATGCGGCAGCGCGCTCTTTTTCAGTATCTATCTGCTCAGCGTATCGATTGCCGGTGGCGTCGGCATCGTGTTGTTCACCGTACAGCACAATTTCGAGCACGCCTACGCGAGCGATAACGAACGCTGGGACTACGACACCGGCGCGATCGAGGGAACGAGCTTCCTCGCCCTGCCGGGCTGGCTGAACTGGTTTACCGCCAATATCGGCTACCACCATATCCATCATCTGTCCGCCAACATTCCCAACTACCGCCTGGTCGAATGTCACGCTGAATATCAACACCTGTTCGTGGGCGTCGCACGGTTGAAATTGTCTGAAGTTCACCGCGCATTGAAGTGCATTCTGTGGGACACGCGCGCGCACCGGATCATTTCGGTCGCAGAGTATCTGCAGCAGTTGAACCGCGGAAAAGCGCTTGCCAGCTAGAATTCCCTAAGCAAGTCCTTTCGGTAGCAGGCGGTCGGTTTCCCGCTTCACCACCTCGTAGCATTCGCAGCACAAGTCTTCCAGGCGGGACCGATCGAGTACCGTGATCTTGCCCCGGCTGTATTGAATGACCCCGAGTTTCTGTAATTTGCCCGCCGCATCGGTGACCCCCTCCCGGCGGACACCCAGCATGTCGGCGATCAGCTCCTGGGTCATGGTCAATTTGTTGGACGCGAGCCGGTCGAGGGACAGCAACAGCCAGCGGCACAGTTGCTGATCGACGGAATGATGGCGATTGCAGACGGCCGTCTGCGCCATCTGCGTAATCAACGCCTGTGTGTAGCGTAACAATACGTGAAGCATTTCTCCGTGCCGCTCGAATTCCTGCTTGAGCCGCCGTCTCGTCAGCCGATACGCGCAACCCGCGCTCTGTACGATTGCGCGGTTCGTAGTAGTTTCGCCCCCCATGAACAGCGCGACTCCGATTGCCCCCTCATTGCCGACGACAGCGATTTCTGCAGAGGCGCCGTCCTTGAGCACGTACAAAAGAGAGACGATAGAGTCGACGGGAAAATAGATATACCGCTGCGAATCACCGGCCTCATAAATAACCGAGCCGAGGGGTAGCGCCACGAGCGTGAGGTACGGAAACAGCCGCTCACGCTCCGCCACTGGTAGCGCTTCCAGAATATGGTTCTGCTGAGGGGACGGGGAGGGCACGAGGACGGCTCCAGAGGGGCGTGCGACGCGGCAGCACCCATCAGTATATGGCCATCGCCTTCATATGTATCCCAGCGTACATAGCCGAACGGCCGCCCGCGCCGGACATTGTCACATCCAGCGTACGTTGGCGCACAGACCACGCCGCAGGACCCGATAGTCTTAACTCCATGAAAATCAAGCTCAAACAGATTGCAGGGTAGCCATTGACTGCGCCACGCCGTTTCGCATTTATTGGCAATTCACTCCCGCGCCGCTGCGGAATAGCGACCTTCACGACCGATCTGAGCCAAGCGATCGCCGCCTCGCGCCCCAATTCGCACAGCGGCATTGTGGCGATGACCGATACGGGCCGTCACTATGACTATCCGCCTGTAGTTTTGAGGCAGATCGACGACCAGAATCCGGACGAATACGCGCGGGCAGCGACTTTTCTGAACGCCGGCCGGTTCGACGTCTTATCCCTGCAGCACGAATTCGGGATCTTTGGCGGCGAATCCGGCAGCCACATTCTGACGCTGCTGTCATCTGTGACGATGCCGATCGTCACTACACTTCACACGGTCCTTGCCGAGCCCAGCCCAACGCAACGCCGCGTCCTGAACAGAATCGTCGCTGTCTCGACAGCAGTCATCGTGATGGCTGAGAAAGGCCGGGACCTGCTGCAGAGCGAATACGGGGTGCCTGCCGAGAAGATCAAGGTCATTCCTCACGGGATTCCCGACTCCGCGTTCGTCGAACCCGATTCCGTGAAGACGCGGCGGGGCTTCAGCGGCCGGTCTGTCATCCTGACGTTCGGTCTGCTCTCACCGGATAAGGGCATCGAAGTCATGATCGATGCCATGCCAGCGATCGTGCGACGTCGAGCGGATGCCGTATATGTCGTACTGGGCGCGACTCATCCCAACCTCGTTCGAAGCGAGGGTGAAGCCTACCGCGAGCGTCTGCAGGCACGCGTGCGTCAGTTGGGTATCGAAGACCATGTCGTATTTCTCGACCAGTTCGTCGACCAGGAGACGCTGATCGACTTCATATCGATGTGCGATGTGTACGTTTCCCCTTACCTCAAAGCAGCGCAGATGACCTCCGGCACCCTGGCCTACAGTTTTGGCCTGGGAAAAGCGGTCGTGTCGACTCCATATTGGCACGCGCAGGAGCTGCTGGCGCAAGGGCGGGGAGTGCTCGTACCTTTCGGCGACGCCGACTCCATCGGCCGCGAAATTGCGGACTTGCTCACTGACGATGCCCGCCGTCAAGCCATGCGCCACCGGGCGTATTCGTATAGCCGCGGGATGACATGGGCGCGAGTAGCCGAAAGCTACGTTGCGGTATTCGACGAGGCCAGAGGCAGGCGTCTGCTCAAGCCGGTTCCCCGGCTAAACGAAAGCGTCGTCATATTCGACAGTCCGACTCCGCCACAGATGCAGCTCGACCATTTCCTGTCGATGTGTGATGACACTGGACTCTTCCAGCATGCGGTCTATTCAGTGCCAGATCGTTCTCACGGCTATTGCATCGACGACAACGCACGTGCACTGCTCGTCGCATGCGTTCTCAACATGCCGGGCGAGCAGCGCCTGCCCGACGTGCTGACGGGCCGATTTGCGGCGTTCATACAGCACGCATGGAACGCCGATGCCGGTCGGTTTCGCAACTTCATGAGCTTCGACCGCCGGTGGCTGGAAGACATTGGTTCGGAGGATAGTCACGGCCGCACCCTTTGGGCATTGGGGGAGTGCGCACGCAGCGATGCCAGCGCCTTTCGGCGTCGCTGGGCGGCTGCGTTGTTCACCAAAGCGGCGCCAACTGTCGAGACCTTTCGATCGCCACGCGCGTGGGCTTTTACACTACTTGGACTGGAAGCCTGTTCCGCACCCGATACGCTCGACTCGCGCAGCCTTGACCTGCTTCATCGGCTTGCTGGCCGACTGATGTCTATGCTTGCCGCAGTCGAATCCGCCGATTGGGTCTGGTTCGAAGATGCGCTTGCCTACGACAACGCGCGCTTGCCGCAAGCTCTGATTGTCGCGGGAGTCTCCACCGGTACCCCGGCCTATGTGGCTGCCGGCTTGAGAGCTCTGCGCTGGCTCATGGCCCTGCAGACCACGGCGACCGGCCTTTTCCGACCGGTCGGCTCCGAGAGTTTCGGTGACAAGCGCCAGCAGCCGCAGCCCTTCGATCAACAGCCGCTGGAGGCCGCTGCGGCGATCTCGGCTTGTCTTGCCGCGTGGCGTGCGGACGGAGATCCGAAATGGAGATCCGACGCACTGCGTGCATTCGCATGGTTCAACGGCAGCAACGACCTGTCAGCTGCGCTGGTGGACCTGGAAACCGGTAGCTGTTGTGATGGATTGCATCCCGGCCGCACCAACGAGAACCGCGGTGGTGAGTCGGTCGTATCCTATCTTCTCGGCCTCGCTGAGATTCGTCAGCTTACACACGCCGACAGCCAACACATCCAGCCGGCACGCAGACGTGCCCTGGGCGGTTGATCGTGTTACACCCAACAATCCAGTCCGAGAGCCTTTTGTCAGCAGCCCCGTTCTTGAATCGACAGTCTCTTTGCATACGTCCCGATCCGGCGCGAGTCGTCACGCGCCCCTTCAAGCCGGCGACCGAGCCGCGCGATCTCAATCCCGCTGATAAGACCCGGGCAAACCACATCGTTGATCGGGTGTTGGCGCTCGATTCTGCAGCGGTGACCCGCGAGTTGGCGGACGTGCTGGAAAATTTCCAAGGGCGCCACCGAAATCTGCTCGATAGATTCGATGCGCGCGCAAAGGATATGGAAGACGCGTTTGCGCCCCATGCGGCATTCACTCGTGAGCAGCGCCGGCTCGTGGGCGCCTATTTTCTTCTCGAATACTCTTTTGAGGCGGCGGCGCTGTTCAATCCGAGCATCGTCGCTCATCCCAATCAGTCCGGTGCGCCCGCAGGCGGTCGGCGTTTCGTCCTGAGCCTGCGTGCGGTGGGAGAAGGGCATATATCCTCCCTCACGTTTCGCTCGGGCACTGTCGCAGCCGACGGAAGCGTGAGCGTTGATCCGGCGGCGCGCCTCGCCTCCATACCGAGTGTCCTGCAACGGACGGCGGGCGTGGACGGCGACACCGTCGAGCTGATCTTCGAACCGGATCAGGACATCAGTGAGCGCGTAATATTTCCAGTCACCGACTCCCAGTCGAACGGGATCGAGGACGCTCGCTTCGTGGAGTTCGACGATGACGGCCTCAAGACGTTCTACGCGACCTATACCGCCTATAGTGGTCAGGCGATCCGCTCGGAGTTGATCGAGACACGCGATTTCCTGTCTTTCCGGATGTCGCCGCTGGTAGGCACCGCGACACGAAACAAGGGAATGGCACTGTTTCCCCGCCGGATCGGCGGCAAGTACGCGATGATCGCGCGACAGGACAACGAGAACCTGTATCTGCTGTATTCGGACGACCTGTACTGCTGGAACGGCGGGACTCCCATGCTGAAACCTCAGTTTCCGTGGGAATTCGTGCAGATTGGAAACTGTGGTGCGCCGATCGAGCTCGACGAGGGCTGGCTGCTGCTGACGCACGGCGTGGGACCGGTCCGCAAATACTCGATCGGTGCGGTGCTGCTGGACAAAACCGATCCGTCGAAGGTCCTGGCGCGCACCCGCGAGCCCCTGATCCGACCCGAACCGTGGGGCCGCGAAGGCTACGTACCGAACGTCGTCTACACTTGTGGGGGAATGCGGCACAACGACCGGGTCATCTTGCCGTATGCTGTCTCCGATACCTTTTCAAACTTTGCCACGATCGAGATCGCGGCATTGATGCGCATCATGCAAGGTTGAATGTCATGGGTCGACCAGTCGATTTTCAGCTCGTCCGCGATGGTGATCGCGACCTCACGTTCAATGGATTCGTGCTTGCCGAAGCCGAATCGATGGACGGTCCGGCGCCGACGCGCCACAGCCGCGCGGCCATTTATCAAACCTTGGCCGGCAGAATCGTCGCTGAGTTCTCGCAGCGTACGCCGCAGATCCACAATCGCGGCGAATCCGATCTGCCGGCTGCCAGGACGGGGAAGGCGGCGGTCTTCGCAACGACTCCTGAAGCCCTGGCGTGGTTTGCGCCTGGCCGCTTGACCGATGAGTTGCGGCGGAAATTGATCCCCAACGAGCCCGAATTCATCGAGTGAGGCCTGACGGAAGGAGCACTCCTATGAGCAGATCTCCAATTGTGGCCGTAGCCTGTTCTGCAGGCGACCTCGAGGCCGTTTCCGAACTGTTGTCCGCTTTGCCGGCTGCGAGCGGCGCGGCCTTTGTGATCGCTCAGCATCTCGACTCAGGTCGCGAGGCGGTGCTGGCCGCAGCTCTTGGCAAAAGAACGATGTTTCCGGTGATTCACGCGCAGGATGATGTTATTCCCGAGCGAGATCATGTTTACCTGATGCGCGCAAATACAACGCTGACAATTATTGGCGGGCATTTTAGCGTAACCCCAGTCGCAAAGGGGGTCCATCGTCCTGGGGATACGCTGTTCACCTCTCTTGCTGAGGACCGTGGGGATGGAGCGATCGGCGTGGTCCTATCCGGCGGAGGCTCCGACGGTGCTTTGGGCATACGAGCGATCAGGAACGCCGGTGGCAGCACATTTGCGCAGTACCCGGGATCTGCGCGCTTTCCAAGCATGCCCATCAGCGCCATTGAAACCGGATGCGTGGATGCCGTGTTACGCCCGAATGAGATCGCCCATGAGCTGATTCGTTTGAGTCGGATTGCTGCATCTGCCGCCGACGATGTCGCACCTTGCATGGCTACCGTCGATGACAATCCGGGAATTCGCAGACGCGATGGTGTTGCACTTGCGGTCGTGAGGGCATGAGGTCGGGTTGACGATGCAGTCTTCCGATCAACGCAGGATCCTGGCGTACGTTTCTTTGCCCGCCTCGTAACACCCGCAAGCCGCAGCTTCCAAGCCACGCCCGTCGATGATCGTGAGCCTTCCGCGGCTGTAGCGTATCAGCTTTCGCTTACTCAGGGAGTTGGCGGCTCGGCTAACGCCTGCCCGACGCACGCCCAGCATGTAGGCCAGAAATTCATGCGTGATGTTGAACTCATCGGCATGCGCCCGATCACGGGTCATCAATAGCCAACGTGCCAGCCGCGCCTCCACGAAATGGAAGCGGGTGCAAGCGGCCGTCTGTGCCAACTGGCTGAGCATGACATAGAGGTAACGGCTCAGACGCCGGTGCAGCGGTGGGCTATGTTGGAGTTCACGGGAAAATACGGCTGCGTCCATTCGCCAAGCCTGCCCCGCGCCCTGGACTAGTGCGTGCTGCGGCGCAGCGTCTACGCCCAGCATCGACGAGATCCCCAGCATGCCTTCATCGCCCACGAGGCCCACTTCGAGACCGGTGTGACCGTCCATCGGTGTGATCAGTGAGATGAAGCTGTCCGTGGGAAAGAAAACGTGACGGATGCGATCGCCGGGCCTGTAAAGCACCTCGGAAAGGAGGAGATCAACCTGCTCGCAGCGTGCAAGCAGATGTTGACGATCCTGGCCGGGCAGAGCAGCGAGCAGCAGATTCTTTCCGGCAGGCCGTGGCGGTTCTGACATTGCAGACTCTCCCGTCGATTGGACTGGGAAGCAATCCCAAATGCCACAAGCGTGAAGGTTGGCTCTTCAATGATCTGTTCGGTGGCCCACTGACCGCCAAACCGGCAGGCGCCTCCTTCGGTGTCTTGTGTGCGTTACCGCACAGATCCGCAGTGCACTCGGCGCATCCTGTTGAACGTGCAGTGATGTCACTCCGGTAAACCTGTGGCCTGGAACATACTTCTGATCTCAGCGGACGCCGCGGAAGCCAGGACGGTTCGAAGGGCGCTCTCCAAGTCACGCGACGGTCCCTTCAACGTCGAGTGGTTAAGTCGGTGCGCCGATGCAAGCAATCGACTGGGCAGCCAGGTAATGGAAAGAATTGGAGCAGTCGTGGTCGACCTGTTCCTGCCCGATAGCCAGGGCATCGAGACCTTCGACAGGCTGCGCGGTGCAGCGCTCCCCGTTCCAATTCTGGTCTTGAGCCGATCGCAGGACGAGGATATCGCCAGGTTTGCAGTCCGGTGCGGGGCCCAGGACTATCTGCTGAAAGATCGCCTCGACGGTGACTCGTTGTCGAAGGCGGTGAGCAACATGCTCGAACGCTCGGCGCAGGCAGAGGCCCTGTTGGTGGAAAGCGAGCGCGCCCACGTGACCCTCAATTCAATTGGGGACGCGGTCATCAGTACCGACGTCGCTGGCAACATCACGTTTCTCAACCGGGTCGCCGAAAGCATGACGGGCTGGTCGCGGCAGGAAGCAACCGACCAACCGCTGCAGGAGGTGCTGCGGATCATCGACGGCGACAGCCGCGAGCCGGCGCTGAATCCCCTGGCAATGGCGATTCGAGACAACAAGGCCTTCGGCTTGAGTGCGAACTGTGTTCTGATTCGCCGCGACGGGCATGAGTGTGCCATCGAAGATACCGCGGCCCCCATTCACGACCGGCACGGGCAGGTGACGGGGGCAGTCATCGTTTTCCGCGACGTAAGTGCGGCCCGCGCGATGTCGCTGAAGATGTCCTATCTGGCCCAGCACGACTTTCTCACCGAGTTGCCCAATCGCATGTTGCTTAATGACCGACTGACGCAGGCGATAGCAGCGGCGCGCCGTCGCCGCGCGTCTGTGGCGGTGCTGTTCGTGGATGTTGATCACTTCAAGCGTGTCAACGACTCCCTGGGTCATACGATCGGAGATCAACTCCTAAAGTCGATCGCGCGACGCCTGGTAACCTGCGTGCGCACCTCGGACACCGTCAGCCGTCACGGTGGGGATGAGTTCATTGTTTTGCTCTCGGAAGTGGCGCGTGCGGAGGACGCAGCCCTCAGCGCCGACAAAATACTGGCTGCGCTGAGAGCACCACACCGCATCGAGCAGCGAGATCTGCGAATCACGGTCAGCGTCGGAATCGGTGTGTACCCCGATGACGGTACGGACGCCGAGACACTCTTGAAACATGCCGACAGAGCTTTGCTCCACGCCAAGTCCCATGGTCGCAATAGACGTCAGTTCTTCGAGGCCGGCATGACTATGAATGTGCGTGCGATGGAGTCGCGCGTTCAAGCGACGATCGCAGTCGCAAATCCGGGATCGACCGCTGGGTAGCCCGGCGCATTGCGCCTTGTAAAGGCACGAACTGACATGATTGACCGGTCGGTACGGCAGCGCACGGACAAAACTCGCGGCTGAGCGCAACTTCATAAGAATTGCCGGGCGCTTTCGCCAAGGATCTCGCGCGGCACGTGAATAGGAGTCTCCATGCGTATCGAACTGAGCCAGCGGCCCATTTCATGGGTGCGTCTGTTTCTCGCCGTGTTGCTGTTCGCTGCATCCGGCAACGTTTCGTCTCAGACCGGCGTGAGTGCGTTACCCGCCAATGCTCGCCCGAGCCCTTATGGGGGCCGGTGGGAGTGCTCGCGGGGATTTCTAAGAGTTGGAGAAACCTGTGTCGCGGTCAAGGTGCCGGCGAATGCCTACCTGAATTCCTCCGGTAGCAGTTGGGAGTGCAATCGAACCTACCTCAAAGTCAATCAGGAGTGCAAAGCGGTCCAGGTACCTGCCAATGCTCATGGGGAAGACGAGCGTTACGGCTCCGGATGGCAATGCAATCGGGGCTATCGTTCGGCAAGCGGCGGCTGCATGCGCACTATCGTGCCGCTGCACGCATACCCGGTCGAGTCATCCTACAGCCGCGGTTGGGAATGCGATCGCGGGTATCGCCTCGAGGGGGACAAGTGCACAGCGGTAAAAGTGCCCGCAAACGGATTTCTGCTCGGCTCGGGCGATGACTGGAAATGCGAGCGGGGGTTCATGAAACGCGCTGATGCCTGCGCGATGGTCGAGGTACCTGCAAACGCCTACCTGACCATGACAGGCAACGAGTGGCAATGCGAGCGAGGATTCAAACAGGAAGGTTCGACCTGCGTAGCTTTGGTAATACCTGCGAGCGCCTACCTCGACTATTCCGGCAATGAGTGGACCTGCTCAGACGGCCTTCGCAAGCAAGGCAGGGCCTGCATACCCGACAGATGACGAAGGGTCTGGGGTTCGTACGGTGGCGTACCGACCCAACGAGGGCGGAAGCCGCCTGAGCGCGCAGCCGCGAGGTCCCGACCCGGGGCAGGCCGACCGGCGCCTTGCTGTCGGTACGCCTTCGTACCGACCGTGGGACTTCACGTCCCCATTTTCCACGGCGACATGACATAAAGCCCTTCCAGCCTGAGCCGTGGGCGCGGCTCATCTTGCTTATCCTTCCGATGTGACTATAATTTCAGTAGAAACTGAAATAACGGAAATTACATGAGACTTACACCCGTCATGCAGCGCTACATCATCCACTGGGGCGAGATGGGCAGCCGCTGGGGTCTCAACCGCTCAGTGGCCCAAATCCATGCGCTCATCTACCTGTCGCCCCAGCCGCTGCACGCCGATGAGATTGCGGAGACCCTCGGCATAGCACGTTCCAATGTGAGCGTTGGCATCAAGGAACTGCTGGCTTGGGACCTGGTGCACGTCACTCATACGCTGGGCGATCGCCGCGACTTCTTCGTGGCACAGCAGGATTCATGGGAGGTGATCCGGGTCATCATCGAGGGACGCAAGCGCCGCGAGATCGATCCCACTGTCAGCTTCTTGAAGGAGTGTGCGACAGAGCTCGAAACAGACACCGAAACACCGCCATTGGTCCGGGAGCGCATAACCGGACAGCTCGAGTTCATGGAGACCCTGACTACCTGGTACGACTCCATAAAGGGCCTGCCACGCAAGACACTCCTCAAGATGATGCGTCTAGGCCAGCGGATCGCAAAGGTGATCGGGGACTAGAGTGCCGCAAACTTATTCATGAGGCGCACCGCCGCCATGGACATCCAACGATACCTGGAAGAGTTAGAGGCTCCTGCTCCTGCGATCTCACCGGAGTCGGCACCGCGCGAACGGGTAAAGCACGGCCTGGAGGAGGTACTGGGCGGAGCTGCGTGGCAGCGTCTGCCGCCGGCAGTGCGAGCACGGTTTGGTGAGCCTGCTGTCGCCGTCGACTATGTCGGTGAGTTCGAGATTGTCAGGGCAAGCTTGCTGGGCCTATTGCTCGCAGGGCTCTGCAAATTGATGGGTACGCCGGTAGTACCCCGCACAGGCGTGCATGTACCTGCGGTGGTTCGAGTGGGCCCCACTGAAAGAGGGGTCGTGTGGAAGCGCGAGTATCAATGGCCGGACAGAACCTGCCTCGTGCGCTCCACAAAGGTCATTGGAGCTGACGGGGTCCTGGTGGAGGAGCTGCCTGCACGGCTGTGCATGCCCCTCAACGTGTATGAGCAGAGCGGGGAGCTCCATTTTGTGAGCCGCGGCTACTACTTCGATCTTGGCACGCTGCGCGACGGCAGGCGCATCAAAATTCCACTTCCAACATGGTTGTCGCCGGGCACCACCCACGTCGAGCACCTGGATGAACCGGGCACCAGTGGATGGTTTCGCTTCACCATGACCGTGACCCATCCCGTTTTTGGTGAGCTGTTTTATCAAACCGGTCGCTTCCGGGCGGCGGGAGGCTGATATGTCCTGGGTCTTCTCATTGATCACCGTGCAGGCACTCGTGGGCGGGCTCGATAATCTATGGCATCACGAGGTCACTGAACGGCTGCCGGCCCGGCGTTCCGCGGCGGACGAGCTCACGTTGCATGCGGCACGGGAATTGATCTACGCGTTCGTGTTCATCGCCCTTGCGTGGTTTCAATGGCAGGGCTATTGGGCCATGTTGATCGCGTTTGTGCTGGTTGTGGAGATCGTCATCACCCTTGCTGATTTCGTCGTCGAGGACAGGACGCGCCGGCTGCCTGCATTCGAGCGTGTTCTGCATACCGTGCTCGCGGTCAACTTTGGCGCTGCACTGGCCGTATTGACGCCAGTCCTGGCAGACTGGTGGGGAATGCGGTCGGGTATAACCGTGGTGTCACACGGCCTGTTCTCCTGGATCTTCACATTCTTCTCGGTTGGCGTGTTTGTGTGGTTCGTACGCAATGCGTTTGCTGTTTTGGCGCTGCGCCGGCCACCTGAGTGGGTACGTGATCCGATCATGGCAGGCTCGAGTGCAGCCCCGCGGACCGTACTGGTAAGCGGCGCCACCGGATTCATTGGTGGACATCTCGTGCGACGTTTGGTCATGCGGGGTGACAGAGTCATTATCTTCACCCGACGTGCCGACGTAGCCCTGGATCGATTCGGACCGCACGTGCGTTTCGTCACGAGCCTGGCAGATCTCGGGTCCGATGAGAAAATCGACGCGGTCGTGAATCTCGCAGGCGCCCCGATCCTGGGATTCCCCTGGACCCAGGCGCGTCGGCGGAAGTTAGTCGCAAGCCGGGTAGATACGACTCGCGCGTTGGTCGCGCTCAGCGCCCGGATCGCTCGTCCGCCGCGCGTCTTTGTTACTGCGAGTGCGGTCGGGTACTACGGCGTGCGCGGCGACGAAGTAATCGACGAACAGGGTCAGCCGATAGCGATCTTTCAATCCAAGCTTTGCCAGGAGTGGGAAGCTGCTGCGGAAGCGGCCGGCAGCGTGGGGGCCCGCTTGGTGAAACTGCGAATCGGGCTCGTATTGGGGCGTAACGGAGGAGCGCTTCCGCAGCTTGCCGGTGCGGTACGGTTCGGCGTTGGTGCAGTGTTGGGCAGTGGGAGGCAATGGGTCTCGTGGATCCACATCGATGACCTGGTACGTCTGTTCGAGTTTGCGCTCGATACTCCATCTGTCAGAGGCGTTTTGAACGCTGTTGCTCCGGAACCGGTGACGCACCTGGAGTTTCAGCGGGCCATGGCCACCGCGCTCCGCCGTCCATTGTGGTTGCGAGTACCGGCTATTGTGCTGCGAGCCGTACTAGGAGAAATGGCACAGTTGCTCGTAGACGGACAGCGCGTCGTATCGAATCGAGCCACCGCGTTGGGTTTCAAGTTCCGCCATCCGTATGTCCGTCGGGCTCTGATCAATCTCTTGCGGGATCCACGTTGGTCTGAAATTCCACGGTACCGCCGGGATGCGGCGATGTTGCCTGCCGCGACGCGCCCTCATCGCAGAGTGACCTGGTGGTAGGGTGGGCGCCCGCGACACATCCGCTCCCAGTCAGTCCCTGATCCACAGCGGGCTCTTCCAGCCTGTCAGCGCCTCCAGGAAAACGCTCAACCTCAAAGGCAGGAACTTGCGGCTCGGATAGACCGTAAAAACGGGTATTTGCGGCGAAGCCCATTTCGGTAGCAGCCGCACCAGCTCGCCACGGGCGAGCGCCTCGTCACAGTAGGTTGAAGGCAGTAGCCCGACCCCGTGCCCCCGAAACACGAAGCTGCTGACTGAATTGAAGTCGCGACTCGATATCGGCCCGGCGACCCGGATCCGGACCTTTCTTCTGCCGTTGAGCAGGTCCCACTCGGTCTCATTATTTTTGGCGTTCAGCATCACACAGTCGTGCAGCTTCAGATCGGCTGGCTCCGCAGGTGGCTGTCGGCCTTTCAGGTATTCCGGGGCCGCTACGACATAGCGGATGCTCTTGCCGATGCGGGTGGCGACGACGCTCGAGTCATGCAACTCTCCAAAGCGGATCGCGACGTCAATATTGTCCGCAACCAGGTCAAGGTAGAGGTTCGTGATGAACAGGTCGATCCGGATTCGCGCCTGCGCTTTCAGGAATCCGGATATGAATTGCAGAAAGGGCTCCTGACCCAGAATGACGGGAATGGAAATTCTCAACATGCCTTGGGGCTTGGTTTGTGCCTGAGTCAGTACGCGCTCAGCCTCCTGTAGGAGGATCAGCGGCTCCTGGCACTGGTTGAAATACTCGCGTCCCTGCGCCGTCAGGCTGATCCGCCGGGTGGTGCGCCTCAGGAGCGACACGCCGAGCTCCGATTCCAGCACCGACAATCGCCGGCTGACTGTGGAGATCGGCATCCCCAAGGAGCGGGCGGCCCGGCTGATGCTCTCGAACTGGGCCACCTTCACGAATATCAGGATGTTGTCGAGGTCCGCCATGGGGCTCACTTTGCCAGTTTTGGAAATCAGATTCCAGAGTTTCCCATCTAATCAATTCTGGCTGGGGGCCCGATAATTCGCTCCACTGGAAACGAAGGAGACTTCAGATGACCACGAGACAGAAGACACTCATTGTGACGGGCGCGTCCCAGGGAATTGGTGCGGCGGTGGCCAACCTGTTCCTCGATCGCGGCTACAACGTAGTTGGTAACTCACGCAACATCAGCAGCAAGAACGAGCTGCAGCGTTCGGACAAGCTGGCCCTGGTTGACGGCGATATCGGCCTGGCTTCGACAGCCGAGAAGATCGTAGCCACTGCGATGAAGCGGTTTGGCTCGGTCGACGCATTGGTGAACAACGCGGGGATCTTCTTCGCGAAACCATTCACCGAATACACGCCCGAAGACTTCCGGGCGCTGTCATCCACCAATCTGGATGGCTTTATCTACATCACGCAATTGGCTGTGAAGCAGATGCTGTCGCAGAAGACCGGGGGTAGTGTGGTGAGCATCGGCGCCACGATTGCCGATCATCCGCTCGCTGCTTTCACCGCATCCGTCCCGATGATCACTAAGGGCGGTATCAACGCGATCTCCCGAAGTCTCGCGATGGAATACGCCAAGCAGGGTATTCGAGTCAACGTGGTGGCCCCAGGCGTTGTGGATACGCCGTTGCTCAAGGATGTTCCGAAGGACTTCCTGCGCACGTTATCCCCTCTTGGAGATATTGCGAGCTCCGAGGACATCGCCCAGGCTGTGTTCTACCTCAGCGAGGCGAGCAAGGTCACCGGTGAGGTGCTGTACGTTGATGGCGGCGCGCATTTGGGTCGGTGGTAGTCGCGGCGCCGCGCGCCGACCGCGCGATATTCCCGTAAATCGAAAACAGGAGATTTGGCAATGTCCCCCAACACAACGAGCACTGGCGCCGAACAACGGCTGAAGGACCTTGGCATAGAGCTGCCTCGACCTCCAAGCCCGCTCGGCGCCTACGTTGAAGCGGTGCAGACCGGGAACCTGCTCTTTTTGAGTGGCACGTTGCCAGTGGAGGGAGGTGTTCCCAAGTTCTTGGGACGCATCGGAGGCGAGTTGAGCGTCGAAGACGGGCGACGCGCGACTCGCCTGGCCGCCTTGAACGCTCTTGCCCTGGCCAAGGAGCACCTGGGTTCCCTGGACGCAGTGACGCGCGTAGTCCGTCTCGGAGTTTCGCTCGTCACGACTCCCGAGTTCCGTGAGCACCCCAAGGTTGCGGACGCGGCATCGCAGTTGCTGGTGAGTGTATTCGGAGCTGACAAGACATCGACTCGCCTGGTCTTCGGCATGGCAAGCCTTCCGGTAGGCGTCTGCGTCGTGCTGGAGGTTATCCTCGAAGTTGGAGTTTGAACGGTGCGAGTTACGTTGACTCCACTCCTCAAGCGTATTTTCTGGAGTGCATTTGCAGCTCTGGTAGCGTCTTCCGGGGTGAATGCGGAGCAAAGTGTCATGCAACAGCCAGTGTTCTATCGCACGGTCAAGGTTGACGGTCTGTCCATCTTCTACCGGGAGGCGGGCCCGCCTGATGCACCCGTGCTCCTGCTGTTGCACGGACTGCCATCGTCGTCGCGCATGTTCGAGCCGTTATTGTCACGACTGAGTGATCATTTCCATATGATCGCCCCCGATTACCCCGGATTCGGGCACAGTGACTGGCCCAACCCGAAGGAATTTACGTACACATTCGATCGCATCGCAACGGTGATGGACCACTTCACGCAGGCGCTGGGCCTGCAAAGCTATACGCTGTACATGCAGGACTACGGCGGACCGGTTGGTTTCCGACTCGCGTTGGCCCACCCGGAGCGGATTCACTCCCTGATTGTGCAGAATGCGGTCGCACACAACGAAGGCCTGGGCGAAATCTGGAAGACTCGCCGGGCATTTTGGGCCGATCGGCCCGCCCATGAAGCCGCGCTACGAACGAACCTGCTGTCGCTCGCTACGACCCGCACTCGTCACGTTGGCAGTGATCCTGCCGTCGAGTGCTACGACCCTGATCTGTGGACTGACGAGTTCGCGTTCCTGAGCCAGCCTGGGCAGGCGGACATTCAGAGTGATTTGTTTTACGACTATCGCAGTAACGTGGCGGCATACCCGAGTTGGCAGGCGTGGATGAGGAAAACTCAACCCCGTCTGCTGGTGATCTGGGGGCGGTACGACCCGTCATTCGATCTCTCGGAGCCCGAGGCGTATCGGCGCGACGTCCCCAAAGCGGAAGTTCACGTGCTGGATGCCGGACACTTCGCACTCGATACCAAGGCCGACGAAATTGCTTATCTGGTTCGTCGGTTTGGTGCGAGGCCCGCGACGACTCAGTGATTTGTGCGGCTCGCGTCAGCGAGCCTGTTTGAGCGCGGCGTCGCCGTCCCACAACTCCGTGAGGTACGGAAAGTTCCAGTTCTCGGGCGGTTCCCGTGCCTCTATCTGATCGGTTGCCTGGGAGGACGCCAAGTCCAGTATCTGGGGCTTCAGAGGCAATCCAGCCTTGGTGGAGAAGAACATCTTCACTCGAGGCTTGGTCAGGGCAGAGGGGTTCTGTTCGAGCACGACGGCCAGCCGGCCGGAGCGCAGTCGTACCAATGAGCCGGTCGGATAGATTCCCACGCTCTTGACGAATGATTGGAAGATCGCAGGGTCGAAATGTCCCTTCCAAGTGGCCATTTGGGAGAGGGCCTGTGCCGGATCCCAGCCGGCTTTGTACGGGCGATCGGACGTCACCGCGTCATATACATCGCAAACCGCACCCATCCGCGCCAACAGCGAGATCCGGTCTCCCGTCAATCCTTCCGGATAGCCCGTTCCGTCCACGCGCTCATGGTGGTGCCGACAGACATCCATCACGCCTTCGCTGACATCGGCGCCCGCGAGCAACATCTCGTAACCACGCACGGGATGTT
>Ga0307511_10000936_pt1 | contig 30884 bp, 28 predicted proteins | sample 13_EM_MG_FD_200266 | JGI IMG/M metagenome (GOLD analysis project Ga0307511, IMG submission 200266) | Populus trichocarpa ectomycorrhiza microbial communities from riparian zone in the Pacific Northwest, United States - 13_EM | ecosystem: Host-associated > Plants > Roots > Unclassified | place... | reverse complement strand
CGATCGAACGCAAGATCGACGTCATCGACGAGGCGCCGGTTGCCGATCAGCGCGCTTCCGATCCGATGCTCGTCGCGCCGGCTGCGCGGGAACAGGTACTGCTGGCGAATACGAACAAGGCGGCGCCGACGCCGGTGGTCAAGACCGTTCCGGCGCCAACTTCGGTAGGCGATACCGGCGGTCATGGAACGACGATCGTTGGGGACGACAACGGCGTTACCGTCGTCAAGGCGACGTCGACTGCTTCGCGCCCGGTTCTGGCTGGCGGCATCTTCAAACAGCAGTAGTTCAGTCTTTGCCCGCTACGCCGCCGCGCGGATCCCATTTTCCATCGCGCTGTCCGAAGCTCGCGGGTTGCGCTTGTTCGGGACCGAGGTTGTCGGCGCTGATGGTCGCCTTCACGAAATTCTCCGGAGGAACGGGCGATCCCGACAAACGGCGCAGCATGGCCAGTTGACCGGCATGCGTCATGGCGTCGGAGAACGGTCCCTGCAGGATCGACTCCGGCGTGGTGTCGATGAAGCTCCGCGCCGGCGCTCAGTCGCGCGCCGAGGTCCTCGAGCATTTCGTGGAAGCGTGCGATCTCGCTTTGCATGTCCGGCAGCGGATCGGCCGTGTAGGAACCGCCGACGATGAACGTGCGCGAGTAGCCGAGGACGCTCGTCATGTGACGCAGCAAATCCTTCGGCGTTCGAACGCCTTCGCCGGCGTTGAAATCGGCGAACGAATCGGGCGCATCGCGGAGCGCCTTCTGCGTGCGATAGGCGAGGGCCGCCAGAAAATGGCGAAGGAGATTGCGCGTGGTCGGGTCCATCGATCGATCGAATGCTCGCACAGACAAGAGTGCCGCGCCACATCGAAGCTGCGGCTAACGACAACGCGCGAAAAGCGCGCCGTTTGTGATACATCCTCACCGCGCAGGAAGGAGGCGCAACGGCATGGACGACATCGATCGCGATGGCAATGGTGGCGATGACGACGAACAGTTCGAACAGATGATCGTGGAGAACAGCATCCTGCTGCACAGCCTTGCTGCGCTGCTGGTCCGCAAAGGTGTGATCAAACAGGAAGAGATCGATGCCGAAATGGACAAGCTCTACGACGAGATGGAGAAATTCGACGGAGAATGAGCCCCGTTTCGAGGGGAATAGGTCCGGTCGTGAGATGTTTCGACCGGGCGATCAATCAAGGGGAGAAACTGATGAAAACTCGCAACTTCCTGATTGCCGTCGCGCTCGTTGCCGCTGCGGCCACGAGCGGTTTTGCCGCCCTTTCGCCTGCCAAAGCGGACTGGGGAAAAGGACCAGTGCAGTACATCATGACCAACGAGGAGAAGGTGGCGTGGAAAGCGATCGTCACCGACGCCGATGCGGACGCCTTCATCGAGCTCTTCTGGGCTCGCCGCGATCCGACTCCCAATACGCCGCGCAACGAATTCCATGAGGACTTCGACGCGCGCGTGAAGGTCGCCGACGACCAGTTCGGTCACGGACGTACACACGGATCGATGACTGAGCCGGGCCGGTTGTTCCTGGTCTTCGGACCTCCGTCGAGCCCCATCAAGCGAACGACGACTCCCGGTTCCTCGCAGGGGAACACGCGCCAGGACATGAGAAACGCGGAGGTCGGCAGCTTTGGAACGTCCTCCGGTTCGGCCGACATGGTCTGGGTGTATGAAGGTGATCTGGCGCAAAGGCTCTTCGGTCTGGCGCGGCTCGAGGTGAAGTTTCACGATCAGTACGCCAGTGGTGATTTCAAGCTCGGTACCCCATTTGTGGACGCGACGTCTGCCGCGTCGCAGCGGATGGTTGCCAGTTTCATCACCCAGCCCACGCTCACGAAGCCGCCGACATTTCAGGCTGGCGGTACGGCCGCGGTGGCCAAACTTCCCGCGGCGCCGGTCACCGGCGTGAAGACGCCCGCGCTCGAAGCAGCGCTCGTCGAGGGGAAGGGCGGCAAGGGAAACAATCGCGGTGCCGCGCTTGCGTACGCCGAGCTCGTTTCTCCGGCCGGCGAGGCGTTCGTTCCGGTCGTTGTTTATGTGCCCTCATCCGCAAACGTGGCCGCCGACGGCGCCGACACGATCTTCGGCGCAGTCGAAGATGCCTCGGGGACGCGCGTGACGACGTTCGAAGAGCCGGCCAAGCTGACCGCCTCGCGCACCGACTTTTTTGTCGACAAGACATTGAACCTGCAGCCCGGCAAGTACACCGCCGTCGTCGGTCTGGCCAAGGCCGGCCAGCCGGTTCTCGTCACCACCGGACCGATCGAAGTAGCCGGTCCGACCAAGGAAACGGTCGGTACGTCGCGCATGATTCTCTCGGACAATGTTTACGAGCTCGGGACTGCCGAGCCACCGAAATCGCCCTTCGCATTCGGCAAACTGAAGATCGTGCCGAAAGGGACGCTGAGCTTCAAGGCGACCGACGAGCTGAACTACTTCGTCGAGGTCAACAACCCCGGCATCGACGCCGCCACGAACATGCCGAAGCTGCAGTACAAGCTCGACTTGACGGGTGGACCGGACAAGAAAACGATCAGCGCGCCACTGACCGACGCCGCTCCGCTGCCGCTCACCGGCGCGCCCGGCCCGGGCCACTTCGCCATCCTCAGCGCCATTCCTTTGGCCGAGGTCAAGCCGGCCCTCAAGCCGGGCGACTACACGCTGAAGATGAAAATCGTCGATACCGTGTCGAAGCAGTCGTACACGGTGGAGCAGAGTTTCAAAGTATCCGGTTAACGGGGAGTGGGGGGCGGGGAGTGGAGACTATCTCCTTTTCTCTCCCACCCCCTACTCCCTACGCCCCACACCCTCTACAATCAATCATGCCCTTTGCCACAGTCGAGGAAGCCGCTGAGCTGTATCGCCGCGGCGAGCTTGTGATCATCGTCGACGACGAGGATCGCGAGAACGAAGGCGACCTCTGCATTGCTGCCGAGAAGGTCACCCCAGAGTCGATCAACTTCATGGCTCGCTTCGGCCGTGGCCTCATCTGTCTGGCCATGACCGAGGAGCGTTGCCAGGAGCTCGATCTGCCGCTGATGGTCGAGCACAACACCTCGAACTACGGCACGGCCTTCACCGTTTCGATCGAAGCGCGCGGCCGGGTCACTACCGGCATCTCCGCTCACGATCGCGCGGAGACGGTCCGCGTTGCTATCGATCCTCGGACGAAACCGGCCGATCTGTTGCGGCCGGGTCACGTCTTTCCGCTGCGAGCCAGAAAAGGCGGTGTTCTCAAGCGCGCCGGGCAGACTGAGGCATCGGTCGATCTGGCCATGATCGCCGGAATGACCGAGGCCGCTGTCATCTGCGAAATCATGAACGAAGACGGCACGATGGCCCGGCTGCCCGATCTGCATGAGTTTGCGATCAAGCACGGCCTCAAGATCATCTCGGTCGCCGACATCATCAATCACCGGATGCAGACCGAAAAGCACGTGCATTGCCTGGCTTCTCCGCGCATGCCGACGCCCTACGGCGACTTCCGCGTTCATGCTTACAAGAGCGACATCACCGGCGAAGAGCATGTGGCGCTGGTGATGGGGGAGATCGCCGAGCAGGACGAGATCCTGGTCCGCGTCCACTCCTCCTGCCTGACCGGCGACGTTTTCCATTCCGCGCGCTGCGATTGTGGCGATCAACTCGATCGCGCGTTCGAGCTGATCGCGAAGGAAGGGAAGGGCGTCATCCTCTATCTATTGCAAGAGGGGCGCGGCATCGGCCTGCTCAACAAGCTGAAAGCGTACGAGCTGCAGGAGCAGGGACACGACACGATCGAAGCGAATGCGAAGCTGGGCTTCCCGGCCGACATCCGCGAGTACGGCACCGGCTCGCAGATTCTGCGCGACCTCGGAGTTCGCAAGATCCGCCTGATGACGAACAATCCCGCCAAGTACGTGGCCATCGAGGGTTTCGGCCTGGAGATCGTCGAGCGCGTTCCTCTCGAGATCGCCCCCTCGAACGACACGCGCAAATACCTCGAGGCGAAAAAGAAGAAGCTCGGACATATTCTGGAGCTGGTGTAGCGGTTACCCGGTTGCCAGGTTGCCAATCGTTCCTGGGCAACCTGGTAACCCGGCAACTCGGCAACCCCACCACGGGAGTATCTATTGGGAATCCATACCGGACCAATCCTCGAAGGCCGTGGCGACAGCGACTACGAACGCTATGTCCGCGTTCCTGAGCTGCTTGAACTGCAGAAGCCGGCCGACCGGCTGTCGAACCCCGAGGAGCGGCTTTTTCAGGTCACGCATCAGACGGCGGAGCTGTGGCTGCATCACGTCGACTATGAGATCGGCCGGGTCGTGGAGTCGCTCGGCACCGGCAATGTTTCGGTCGCCGCGGAGCTGCTCGATCGCTGTGCCCGCATCATCAATCTACTGCGCCAGCAGATCGTTATCCTGGAAACGATGGCTCCTGCCGACTACCACGTCATCCGAACCAACTCGCTCGGACGCGGCAGCGGACAGGAGTCGCCCGGCTTCGCGAAGCTGCTCGAAGTCGGAAGGCGGGTCTGGCCTGTTTTCGAATCGATCCTGCGTGGCAGATCGCTGACGCTGATCGAGATCGAGCGCGCGCCGCGCGCGCACGGCGAGATGTTTCGCCTCGTGCAGGCTATGCTCGATTACGACGAGGCCTTCCTCAACTGGCGCTACTCGCATATGCGCCTGGCCTTCCGCGTCATCGGGTCGAAAGTGATGTCGCTGAAGAACGTGCCTGCGGCTCAGCTCGAACAGGGGACGAGAGAGCCGCTGTTTCCGGAGCTGTGGGAGACGATCAGCTCGCTGACGCAGGAGTTCAAACCAACCTATTGACGTGCAGGTTTCTTTGCTGCTACCTCGCGTGTCCAACGATCGCGCAAGGTGCAAAAATAACAGCGCATGAAGTCAACTAAAACTTTCGGTATCAGGTGTTACGAACGCCTTGACGGTGCAAAAGTCGATGGGTATAGTCGCACGCCATTGTCTCGGAGGGGGGCCGGCCAACCGCCCGGACAGCCTCACATCTCGCTTCAGATCCGATCCGCGACGCACCACTACGCTTGGAGTTAGACATTTCATGAAAAAGGTGTTGTGCCTGATTGCGGCACTGACTCTCGCCCTCTCCTCGTTCGGCTGCACCAAGATCCGGGCGCGGATGGAAATCAAGGCCGCGAACGAGGCCTACCAGAAGGAAGACTACGCCGGTGCTCTTCCTCACTACAAGCTGGCGCGCCAGATCGATCCGAGCTTTCCCGATCTCGATCGACTGGTCGGCTACTCCGAGATCGGCCTCTACGTTCCCGACGACAAGTCGCCGAACAACGAGAAACATGCCGATGCCGCGATCCAGGAGTTGAACAACTACCTGAAGAAGCGGCCCGACGACCGCATCGCCCGCGACGCGCTGATCAACATGTATCTCAACGCGAACCGGACGTCGCAGGCCATCGACTACTTCCGCAACTACCTCGTCTCTCATCCCGCCGATCTCGAGGCGGTCAAGTCGGTCGCCACGCTGTACGCGAAGCAGGGCGACTTCAATGAGTCGCTGAACTGGTACGAGAAGATCACGCTTCTCGACGCCAAGAACCCCGAAGCCTTCTACATCTACGGCGTCGTCTGCTACGAGAAAGTTGCCAAGAATCCGCCGGCTGACGTCGCCGAGAAGATGAACATCATCAACAAAGGTAAGGATGCGCTGCAGCACGCCATCGACATCAAGTCCGACTACGCCGAGGCGATGGCCTATCTCAATCTGCTGTGGCGCCAGCAGGCCCTGGTCGATGCGTTGACCGATCCGGTCAAGGCCCAGGCCGACGTCGCCAAGGCCGACGAGATCCGCAACAGAACGATCCAGATCCTCAACGCCAGGAAGGCCGCTGGCGCGAAGAAGAGCTAACGCAAACGCGTTTCAAGCGATACAGGCGAAGACAATGTTCGAAACTACCGTCGTTGAGTCAAGGAAGCAAAAGGTAGGCATCCAGAAGTTTCTGACGCTGCCGGTGTCGGTCGGAATCCACGTGGTCGTGGTCGTGGCGGTCGTCGTGGGAGCGATCTGGAATGTCGAGTTCCCGATGAACTCCCCCGCGCAGGTGGCGCAGTACTCCGTTGCCTCCGCTCCACCCCCGCCACCTCCGCCGCCTCCTCCACCCAAAGCGGCTCAGGCCACGCAGGTCGTCAAGCCGGTTGAGGTTCCCAAGAACGTTCAGGAGATGGCGCCGACGCTTGTTCCCGAAAAGGTTCAGCCGGTTGCCGCGGCTCCCACCAACGCCGGCGTTGAAGGTGGCGTTGAGGGCGGTGTCGAAGGTGGCATCGCAGGCGGTGTCGTCGGCGGCGTGATCGGCGGCGTCATCACCGAGGCTCCTCCGCCGAAACCGGACGCGCCGTTGCGCGTCGGCGGCGACGTCAAAGCGCCCGTCGTCATCAATCGTGTCGAACCGCAATACCCGGAAGTGGCCCGCAAGGCGCGCATCTCCGGCATCGTCATCGTCGAGTGCACGATCAGCAAGGGCGGCGACGTCACCGACATCCATGTCCTCAAGCCGCTGCCTTTCGGTCTCGACCAGGCCGCGGTCGACGCAGTCAAACGCTGGAAATTCAGGCCGGGTACTCTCAACGGGCAGCCGGTGGACGTCATCTTCAACCTCACGGTCAATTTCAAACTGAACTAAAACGTCCGGCCCGGCCGGAGGTCATGGAGGGATTTGCATCATGGATATGAGTCTCGGAGCTTTGTGGGTTTCTATGTCGAACGCGGCCAAAGGCATCGTGATCGTCATGATCATCATGTCGGTCTATTCGATCTGGGTGATGATCGAGCGTTTCATCACCTTCAATCAGGCCAAGAATCAGTCGCTCAAACTCCTCGGCGCGCTTTCGAACGTGCTGACCAAGGGCGACTATCAGCAGGCCATCGACATCACCAAGAAGTACAAGCAGTCACATCTGGCCAAGGTCATCTCGGCCGGACTGCTCGAGTTCGAGGCCGCGCGGCGTGACAAGCGCTACAGCGATCCCGAAGTGGCCGTCGAAGCGGCTCGTCAGGGCATGGACCGCACGGCCATGATCACCGTTGCCGAATTGAAAGAGAACCTCGGCGTTCTGGCCACCATCGGCGCCACCGCCCCGTTCGTCGGTCTCTTCGGTACCGTCATCGGTATCATGCACGCGTTCGGCAAGATGGCTACCTCAGGCGGCGGTATCGCCTCGGTTTCCGCCGGTATCGCCGAAGCCCTCCTCACCACCGCGTTCGGTCTCTTCGTCGCCATCCCCGCGGTCTGGGCATACAACTATTTCCAGAACCGCGTCGACCGCTTCACGGTCGAGATGTCGAACTCCGGCTCGGAGATGTCGATCTACTTGCTGAAGGAAGCCGGCACACATGGCAACTCATCGGTGGCATAGCTCACTCGGTAAGCTAGGCACTGCCTCGCTTACCTCGGATATCAACGTCACGCCCCTGGTGGACGTCTGTCTCGTGCTCCTGATCATCTTCATGGTCGTCACGCCCATGCTGCAGAAAGGCGTGCCGGTCAACATCCCTGTCACAGAAGACCCGGAGAAGACGCCTGATACCGACAAGCAGCTACAGATCTCGGTCAAGGCGGACGGCAGCATCTATCTCGGGCCGACCGTCGTGCGCAAGGAACAGGTGCAGAGCGAGCTGGAAAAGATTCATGAGCGCACACCCGACCGCGAGATTGCGGTCAAGGGCGACAAGCTCGTGAAGTACGGTGCGGTGCTCGATGCACTCAAGGCCTGCCGCGAAGTAGGCTTCAACAATGTCGGTCTCATCGCGCAGCCCAAGAAATCGGGACAAGGGATCTAGGCAATGCAAGTAGGTGGCAGCGGCACAATCAAATCCGACATCAACGTCACGCCCCTCGTCGACGTCGTGTTGGTGCTTCTCATCATCTTCATGGTCATTACCCCCGTCGTGCAGATGGGTTATCTCGTGCGTGTTCCGCCGAAGGCGCCGCCGGGCCTCCCTCCGTCGGCGGTGAACGATCAGATCATCCTGCGCCTTTATCCGGACAATCACATGTTCATCAACAAGGATGAAGTGACGCCTGCTGATTTTCCGACCCGCATCCGCGACATCATGCATGGCAATCAGGCCAAGATGGTCTTCTTCCAGGGCTCGCCCGACGTCGACTACGACTCGACGATCAAGTTCCTGGACATGGCCCGCGCCAGCGGCGCCAAGAACATCGGCATCATCGTCGAGGCAGCGCAGTAAGCCCGGCATCAGAACGACATTCGAATCGCGGCGGCTTCGGCCGCCGTTTTTCGTTTGTGGAGGAAGCTATCGAGACGCGTGACAGGACCGGCGGATTCGCACAGATCGTGGCCGCGCTGAGTCTGTTCGGTGCCTTGTATCTGGCGACGTTCTTCGCCGTCGGGTATGTCGCCTCCATTGCCGGTGCGTTCTTCGGGCAGTGGATCTCGCTCTTCGCCGTTTGCGCTGCGACCTTCGGAACGATCGCCATCCTCGAACAGAGCACCTGGGCTCTCGGGATCTTCGGTCCCGTGCGTCCGAGTGCGCGCGAGTTTCTGCTCGGCTCCGGGTTCGCAATCCTGCTGATCGGCGCGGCCGACGGCCTGGTGATGCTCACCACCAGGATGCGGCACGTTGCAGGAAATGGATTCCCCTGGTTCGAGCTGATTGCCGTCTACCTGCCCGCGGTTTGTCACGAAGAGCTGCTCTTTCGCGGCTACCCGTTCCAGAAAATCTGGCGGACGCATCGCCTGGCTGCCGTACTCCTCTCATCGCTGGTCTTCGCGGTGCTTCACGCGCCCAACAACGCCATCTCGTCGCTGGCCATGATCAATCTCTTCCTGGCCGGGATCCTTCTGGCCCTCGCGTACGTGCGCTACGAACGGCTCTGGTTTCCGATCGGGATCCATCTCGGATGGAACCTGCTTTCCGGCCCGATCCTCGGCTACAACGTCAGCGGCTATACCTCGCGCGAGACCGTCCTGCGCACCATCGGCCGAGGAACGCCGTGGCTCACTGGCGGACTGTTTGGGATTGAAGGCAGTATCTGGATCGCCCTCGTGGAACTTGCCGGCATCGCCTTGCTGTTACCACGGCGACGGCACCTATAATCGCGCCGTCTGAGATCCTGAACGCACCCACCAGGAGGATTCGCAAATGCATGTCCGCAAACTCGCGACAGTTCTGTCCGCCGCGCTCTCGCTGATCACCCTCGTCGCCTCCGCCGCCCCGATCGACTATCCGAAGACCAAGAAAGTCGACCAGGTCGATGACTATCACGGCACCAAGGTCGCCGATCCCTACCGCTGGCTGGAGACCGACGTCCGCACATCGAAAGACGTCGCCGACTGGGTCACCGCCGAGAACAAGATCACCTTCGATTACCTCACTGCCATCTCCGAGCGCGAGCCCATCCGCAAGCAGCTCACCAACCTCTGGAACTACGAGAAGTACACCACGCCGTACAAACGCGGCGGCCGATACTTCTTTTCGAAAAACAACGGCCTGCAGAATCAGTTCGTCGTCTACACCGTCGAAAAGTGGGGCGACACGCCGCGCGTTCTGCTCGATCCGAATAGCTGGTCGAAAGACGGTACGGTTGCGCTGGGTGGCGTAGCCGTCAGCGACGACGCCAAATACGCCGCCTACTCCGTGGCCGAAGCCGGCAGCGACTGGCACGTGGTCAAGTTCGTGGACGTCGCCACCGGCAACCAGCTTCCGGACGAGCTGAAGTGGGTCAAATTCTCCGGCCTCTCCTGGACGAAGGACGATAAAGGCATCTTCTATTCGCGCTTCCCGGCCGTTGAGGAAGGGAAGGCCTACCAGAGTCTCAATCGCGATCAGAAGATCTACTACCACCGCCTCGGCACGTCGCAGTCCGACGATGTCGTGGTCTGGTACGACCCGTCCCAGCCGGAGTGGAACTACGGCGCCGACGTCACCGAGGACGGGCGCTACCTCATCATCACCACGACGAAGGGCACGGCCGCCAAGAACCAGGTCCATGTCAAAGATCTCGGCAACCCGTACGCGATGGCGGTCACGGTCGCCGACAAGATCGAGAACGACTACTCATTCGTCGGCAACGACGGCCCCGTTCTCTACTTCCGCACCGACCTGAACGCGCCGAAGGGCCGCCTCATCGCCATCGACCTTCGCAACCCGGCGCGCGAGAACTGGAAAGAGATTCTGCCGGAGAGCGAAGCCACGCTGCAGGGCGCCGACTACACCGGCCATCGCTTCGTGGCCAATTACCTTCGCGACGCGCACAGCGAGATCCGTCTGTTCGACACGAGCGGCAAGCTCGTACGCACCGTGGAGCTCGACGGCATCGGCAGCGCCGGCGGATTCGGTGGGCGTTCCGACGACAACGAAACCTTCTATTCATTCTCCAGTTTCGCCACGCCGCCGAGCGTCTACCGCTACGACATCGCCACTGGCGAGAAACAGCTTCTCTTCCGCGCCAAAGTGGCCATGAACCCCGACGATTACGTCGTCAAGCAGGTCTTCTACACGTCGAAGGACGGCACCAAAGTGCCGATGTTCATCTCGCACAAGAAGGGCCTCAAGCTCGACGGCAACAACCCCACGCTCCTCTACGGCTACGGCGGATTCGACATCTCCATGACGCCCGGCTTCTCCATCTCGCGCCTGACGTGGATGAACATGGGCGGCATCTACGCGGTGGCCAACCTCCGCGGCGGTGGCGAATACGGCGAGGCCTGGCACGAGGGCGGGATCAAGCTGCACAAGCAGAACGTCTTCGATGACTTCATCGCCGCGGGCGAGTATCTCGTCAAGAACGGCTACACGAAGCCGGCCAAGCTCGCCATTCAGGGTGGCAGCAACGGCGGCCTGCTCATCGGCGCCGTCGAGAATCAGCGGCCGGATCTCTTTGGCGCGACGTTGCCCGCCGTCGGAGTCATGGACATGCTCCGCTTCAACCAGTTCACCGCCGGCCGCTATTGGGTCGACGACTACGGCTCATCGCAGAATCCGGACGAATTCAAGGCTCTCTACGCCTACTCGCCGTACCACAACATCAAGCCGGGCACGAAGTATCCGGCCACGCTGATCACCACCGCCGACACCGACGACCGCGTCGTGCCGGGACACAGCTTCAAATACGCCGCAGCCATCCAGGAAGCACAGGCCGGCACTGCGCCGGTCCTGATCCGCATCGAAACGCGCGCCGGTCACGGCGGCGGCAAGCCGACCGGAAAGATCATCGAGGAGACCACCGATCAGATGGCCTTCCTGGTGAAGAACCTCGGCATGAAGTTGCCGAAGGGGTTTTAGGAGACTCAATGAAAGACATCGTCATCATTGACGGCGCGCGAACGCCGATGGCCGAATACAACGGCTCATTCAGCGACATCAGCGCTATCGACCTCGCCGTCGTCGCCGCGAAAGGCGCGCTCTCGCGCAGCGGCGTTGCGCCCGAGGAAGTGAACCACGTCATCGTCGGCAACGCCCTGCAGACCTCGGGGGACGCCATCTACGGCGCGCGCCACGTCGGTCTGAAATCCGGCGTTCCGAAAGAAGTACCGGCCCTCACGCTCAACCGCCTCTGCGGCTCCGGCATCCAATCGATCATCAGCGCCGCCGAACAGATCCAACTCGATGAAGCAACGACCGTTCTGGCCGGCGGCATGGAGAACATGTCGCAGGCCCCGCACGTCATTCGCGGCGCGCGCAAGGGATTCAAGCTCGGCCAGGGAGCGATGGAAGATTCGCTGATGGTGGCACTGCTCGACAGCTACTCCGGCCTGTACATGGCCCAGACCTCCGACAACCTTGCGCGCAAGTACAACATCTCGCGCGAAGAGCAGGACCAGTTCGCGCTCGGCAGCCAGAAACGCGCCGCCGAGGCCGTGGGCAAGTTGCAGGAGGAGATCGTGCCCGTGACCGTTGGCCGCAAAGGCGAGCAGATCACCTCCGACGATCACCTTCGTCCCGACACGACGATGGAAGGACTGGCCAAGCTCAAGCCTGCATTCGCAAAGGACGGCTTTGTCACCGCCGGCAACGCCAGCGGCATCGTCGACGGCGCGGCCATGGTCGTCGTCACATCAGCGGACAACGCCAAATCGAAAAAGCCGCTCGGACGCATCGTCTCCTGGGGCATCGCCGGTTGCGATCCCGACATTATGGGCATCGGCCCGGTGCCATCGACCAAGATCGCGCTGAAGAAGGCCGACATGTCGCTCGATGACATCGACCTGATCGAGATCAACGAAGCCTTCGCCGGGCAGATCCTGGCTGTCTCGAAAGAGCTCGGTATCAACATGGAGAAGCTCAACGTCAACGGCGGCGCGATCGCCCTCGGCCATCCGCTGGCAGCGTCGGGAACGCGTCTCGTGCTCACGCTGCTGTACGAACTGCGCCGGAGACAGAAACGCTACGGCCTGGCCTCGGCATGCATCGGAGGCGGACAAGGCATCGCCATCATCGTCGAGAGTCTGGCGTGATCGAAAGTACACAGACAAGAGTGCAAAAGACCAAGGTGTCTGTGCCACAACAGCAGTTCCAATGTGGCACAGACACTCCTGTCTGTGCTGAGAAGCTCGCACCGAGTTTGCTGGTGACGGCCTTTCTTCTCTTTGCTTGGCCACTGCTCGCCGTCGACACCATCCGCATCAACCCCGCCGTCAATCCCCCGCTCGGAACGACGATCCACGGCTCGGCGGAATTGGAGATCAGCGGTACCAGCACAGTTCGCGACGTCGACGGCAAAGAGCTGTCGTCGAAGCGCATTTCGCAGATGGATCGCGAGGAGTACGTCGATGCCACCCTCTCGCGCGATACCGCCGGCACCCACTCCCGCCGCGTCTACGGCCGCGTGCTGCACGGCGACGAGAACGGCAGCGAGTTCACGGCCATGAACGGCCGCACGCTGCTGTTTGCGATCAAAGGAAAGAGCATCGAGGTCAGTTCTGGCGATGGCAAGCCGTTGCAGGAAGAGGAGCGCGAAGGCCTGATCGAGCTCGTGCAGCGTTCGCTCCGCGTCGAGTCGAACAATCTCTGCATCGCCAACTATCCGCTCGCCGTTGGCGCGTCGTGGACCGTTCCCGTGGCGCAGCTCACCGATTGCTACGATTCCCTCGGACATGCCGTCAAGACGATCCCAGGCCGCGCTACGCTCCGTTCGATCGAACAGCGCAACGGCCATCCGGTAGCCACGATCGAGCTTTCGTTCGTGCGCACCGTCGATCGTATCGGCGCACTCGTCTTCGACACGCCCGCCGATGCCGCGGTGACGTCGACGATCGAAGCCACCATCGACATTCCGGCCAGGTGGAGCCGCGTTACGACGACCACGCTCTCCGGCGTGACGCATCCGAAAGGGCCGGATGCGCCGTCGCTGACGACCGCGATTCGCGCCACCGAGACGCTGACCTCGGCGCCGTGATCGGCTATTGAACCGTTCGGTTTTGCAGATCGTGCGTGGCCGAGGAGTCTTTCTGCTTTTGATCTTTGTAGGTGTACTGAACCCTTCCGTAGTCCAGCGACACGTTTTCGACCGGCACGTCGCCGGGACCACCCGAAACGCTGTAGTTCGAGATGATGACGTGGTCCATGGTGACGATCAGATAGAGGACCTCTCTGTCGTTCGCTCCGTCTGATCGGTAACAACTGAGCGTCGCCTTTTTGATTTGCCGGCCGCTCCAGGTGAGCTTGAGAATCTCGTTGCTGGCTGAATCGAGGTATTTCCTAAACGTGAAGTTCTGATGGTTGGCCTGTTCGACGGTGCCGCCTCCGGCGCTCGATCGCGTCGGGCTGGTGGGCTGCGTGAAGCCGTGGCTCCAGGAGAGCACCTCGATCTCGCCGGCGTGGCCGGGCGCAGTGCGCGCACCGTGGACATCCGGGTCCTCAAACTTCAAGTACATGTTGCTAGCCATCACTGCCTCCGATCTCTCGTTTTGCTTTGCAATCTTACCGGCGCGGAATGCCTGATGAGTACCCCCTCGTTGTGGCGACGCGTGAGACCGGTCCCTCTCATCGCCGCGTTGCTTTTCGTGTGTGCCTCGGCCATGGCCGCGCCTGCGAAACGTCCCGCCGTGACGCTTGACGTCAAGGATGCGGACGTGCATGACGTACTCAAGTCGATCCAGAAACAGTGCGGCATCCGCGTTCTCGTCATCGATCCGGGCGTGACCGGCGGCGGCACGTTTCTCTTTCACGACGTCCCGTGCGACGTCGCTCTCAAAACCGTCATGAAGGTGACGGGGCTGGCGATCAAGAACTATCCCAACTCCGTCGTGACGGTCCGGCCTCGATGAACCGTCGCAACGCCATCAAGCTGGCCGTGCTGGTTGTCCTGGCCGGCGGCGCCGTGGCGCTCTGGTTCTCGCCCCTGCGCAGCTACCTGACCAAGTCCCATATCGTCGACTTCATCGCCTGGCTTCGCGGACTCTGGTACGGCCCGCTCGTGCTGATCGCGCTCTACGCCGTCGGATGCATCTTCGCCATTCCCGCAACCGTCTTCGTGATCGCCGCCGGCGTGATCTGGGGATGGAAGCTCGGCGCTCTCTACGCCATCACCGGCGGCTTCCTCGGCGCCGTCGCCTCCTACTTCGTCGGACGCTTTCTCGGCGAAGGCCTCCTCGAAAAATTCGGTGCCCCCGGCCGCGCCGTTCGCCGCCAGGTCGAATCCGCCGGCCTCACCTCGATGCTCATCGTCCGCCTCATCCCAGGGCCCCCATTCGCCGTCTGGAACTACGCCGCCGGCATCGCCCGCATGCGCTTCCGCGACTACGCCCTCGGCACCCTCCTTGGCATCATCCCCTCCCACATAGTCTTCACCTACTGCGCCGATTCCCTAGTCAACGGCACCATGACCCAGGGCGACGCCCTACGCCGCCTCGCCATCGTCTGTGCGCTACTCCTGGCGCTGATCACGATTCCGTTGGTGATCAAGAAGAAGTTGGGAGGACGGGTGGGCGGGTAGCTGAACGGCATTGCCCATGCGGCCAATCACCCGGCCTTCTCACAATCAAGGCGGCTACCCACTCGCGCTTGACATGGCTTCACGCCAAGGTCGCAAACGAACTCTTTTTGACATTCCTGCGGATCAGTGATCCGACGGCGTTGAGTCAACTGCGCACTGGTGACACTGAAAACGATATCCGCAGTTCCGTTATCTTGAGTTCATAGTTATCTTGCGTTGTAACTTTCTTACCTGAGTCAGAGATTCTTGCCGGCGTAAGCTTCGCGTGGATGGGGCGTTTGTCTTTCATAGCCTCCATAAGCGGCTTGAACTTGTCGACCCCGCCATTGAATGTGAGCCACCGGTCGTCTTCACTGTCGCCCTTGAGCTGGACGTCAATCGACACTTTTGGCTCCGGAGCCTCTCCCTCATTGAGCGCGATGTTGGATACCTCAAGCCAGATTTCCGGGATGGTGTCTTTGCGACGCATGATTGCCCTCCATTCACATCTCGGGAAGTGTTTCCCCTAGATCGTGTAGTACCTTTTCGGCTTCGTAAGCGCGGAGCAGATAGCCCTGCTTCGTGGCGAGTGTATACGCATGGCGAAGATATGCTGTACCGAGCTTGAGGTTGTGCGCCCCGATCATCGCTTTCCCGAGTACGACCAGACCGGAGGAGCGCCGGAGGCCGAGCCACAGCTCGTTCGCGATCATCAGCGACGCCACAGCGCGCTGTCGCGCTGTCTCCCAGTCACCCACTTCCAGCGCCAGCCGGGCCAGCTCGCAAAGTAGATCGGCTTCCAGGCGCCGAATGCCGATTCTCCTCGCTTCGATAAGTGCAGAATCGTATTCGAGCTGTGCTTCCAGGAACTGCTTTTCTAGGCGCAACAGATGGCCTTTGGCACTTCGCGTATACGTTATCAGATCGAAGTGCTTCCCTTCATAGGCGAAGGCGCTGCTCATACGATTGAGCGCTTCTGCGCCTTTTAGATCGCCAATCGACATTTTCAAATTGGCGTGGTGGTGCGCGAAGATGCTCCTTCCGCGAAGATTGCGTCCAATGTTATGCAGTTGCACGTCTGCTGTCGTGTACAGCAGATCCGCTTCGTCGGTGTTGCCGCGCAGATGGGTCAGCAGTGCCTTGTAGCCGGTGATCCGGCCGGCGTACTCCTCATCGCCGTAGGAACGGTTGGAATCTTCAGTATCGGCGAGATACTCGCTCGCTGAGTCGAGTTTTCCCATCTCGAGGAACGCGGCGGCCATGTCCAGGCGCGATTGCACGAGATACTGGCCACCGTCTTCATAGCTGTCGGTAACGCGATCAATTTCATAACTGACTTCCCATACGGCGTGCGCATCCGCCATGGAACCTTGCGCGTAAAAAGCAAGGCCGAGATCGTTCCACAACCATGCTAATTCGTCGGCGAAGAGAGGGCCGTCACGGTCTTCCTTGCTCGCTGCATGGCTGCGGTCCATGTAGTCCCACATTGATGGGGAAACTCGCTTGGTGAGATTCATCAGCGGAATTGCGAATGACTCTATGTAGTCGTCATATGTCGTCCATCGGGCCACGCTGTTGGCCTCCATTCGGGAGCGCACGACGCCAAAGGCACCGCGGCACAACTGGCGCGCCCGAGTCAGGTTCCCTTCTTCTTCGAGTGCTTTCACCGCCCCGTCGTGCATCGAGACAAACATTTTTCGAATCTTCTCAACGCTGGGATGGAATCCCGGGTCCACAGGAGTTGCGCCGGCGGTGAAGCCGGAAAGGCTAAAATTCGGCACCGAGTCGAGCCGGTCGCTTAGCGAGTGATGAAACATGAAATTGCGTACCATCGGGTGAACCGTATATCCAGACGGAGCGTCAGTGCTATCTGGGTTAGTAGTGACGCGAAAAAGAAGCCGTGCGCTGAGCAATGCCTTACGGTTGATCTCACTCGGCTCTCCATCAGCGCAGACGTCCATCATCGCTTCGGTAACAGGACTCATGAAGATGGCGATCCGCTCGAGTAGTGACTTGGCGTGACTGCCTATGCGATGTTCCACATCCTCCACTGACGTACGGATCAGCGTGCTGAGGCGATGTGCCGGCGAGGCGTCCGAAAGCTTGCGACGAAGATCTCTGAGTCTCTCATGAACGTATTGGTCCCCCTGCCCGCGAAGGAAGGCGGCGGCCAGCGCGAGCGCGTAACTGTGGCCATCGCACAGGGAGCAAACAGCGGCAAGATCATCGTAAGCTAGTAGGCCCGAACGGGTCATGGACCCGAAAACGGTTCCCTTACCCAACTCCTCCGTGGTTATCCGCCGCATCGAAAACTCAGCGACGCGCTGATCGTTTCTCAGCCTATCAGGCATCATTCGTGTCGTGAGGATGACCGTCGACTTTCCGCCGAGAGCGGCTTCGAGTAACTGTACGACGGCGCGGTTGGCCGATGTTCCATCATCACGTGAGCCGTGGCTCCGAAGTAGACGTTCGAACCCATCGAACACGATGAGATGCCGCTCCGTCAGGCAGTCCGAGAACCGCTGGATACGCGTCTTCCGCGGAGTGGGTTGACTGCCGAAGTAGACGAGCAGGCGTTCCAACCCGGTGAGCCAGTCGTCGGCATAGTAGGAACTCCAAAAGAAGATACCGTCTACACCGATGGCACGCCGATTAGCACGGACTTCCTCAATCAGGTCGATGACTCGCCAACTCTTACCGCTCCCGCCATAGCCATGGATGACAATCACCGGTTTCTGACCGATGAGTGAGGTGAGATAAGCAAGATCGCTCTGCGTCCGATCGGGCGCGAGGTCGTCGGCATTGTCGCGCGCCACTGCGTAGTGAAGGTAGGATTGGGGCGGGCGCACAGGAACTGATACCTTGCGGATCGCAGGCTTGCGGATGAAATCCTCGCGGATGTCGATCGAACGGTTGCGGAGTTCGAGGAGTTTCGTGCATAGCGCTTTTCCCCATTCCGAGTTTGTGACTGGCCCCTTTGAGTTTCCCTTGCTCGGAGCATAAGGGATGACATGCACGCGATATCGTTCGTACAGAAGATCATCGCGATCGCGGTCGCCCAGATCATCGCCCGAGTCGGGAAGAAGCGCAAAGAGGCTTCTCGCGCGAGACCGCTGTTGCGAAGGATCGGTCGCATTCAAGAGTCGCAAAGCATGCAGTAGGTCGTTGTCGCGCATGCTGAAACCGACAAAAAAGATAGGGTTTGATCCAAATAACAGCTCCATGTTCTGTCGGAAGGCATAACCGGCCGGGGTATCGCGGAGATACCACCGCTGGTAATCGTGTTCCGTGATGACCATCGAGCCGATCTCGTCGTACCGGCCATGGCAGTGAAACACCATGGGAGTCCGGTCGCGTAGGCCCAGTGGGAAGCTGCTCAATTCCAGGATGTAGTCGTCTGTCTGACTGAATGAGTGGCGCAGATCATTTGGCGCGCCTTGTCCCAACCACTGCTGCGCAAGTTCTTCCGGGAGGCCGCGCTTGATTGCGTTTTCGAGCTCGAGATCGTAATTCGTGGTGATGAAGCGATAGATCGGCAGTTGTAGAAGCGCTTCGTACGGGTTAACGTCGCCCCCCATTGCCTGGTCGCGCGAATGTTGATCGCCGAAGGTCGTCTTAAGGAACTCTCCGTATGGATCTCCGTGACCCTCGGTGTTTAGACTCTCTGAGATCTTCTGGCAGAAACCCAGAATGACCAAGAACTCCTCAGTTGCGAGAGCCGGCCGCGTTGCTATCCTCGCAAATCGCTCTCTCGCGGTTGCGTATTTTCCTTCATTGCGCGATTCCAGCGCTGCTCGCATTGCCGCCGCTGCGCCACGCGTGAGGCCGTCCCAGTCTGGATAGCCGAGTGGAAGCGAGCAGCCGGCACCGACAAACGCGACGGTCGTCTTCATGTTTAGGCAGCGCGCCAGCATCACCGTGCGGCGCTCAATGACGTCTTCGTAGCTAGCCGTGGCTGGCAACTCGATGCGTTCGGCTCCGAACCCGATGATGCGATTCATCTAGCCCTCTTAGTCAGGAGTGACTGAAGGCGGTAACTTACCACCACATAGTCAAAAATACCGACGGACGGCGCAAGAACCGGCTCACCTGTCCACGTTGCCAGCAGCTTTGTGGCGTCGCTCGACTAGGAGCGAAAGACGTGCTGGGCTGGATCTGAGGCGCGAAAACGGCGGAGCATCGCAAAAACACGGGACGCCGGCGAGCGACTAACGCTTGTTCATTTTTCGTGGATGTTCACGCGTGGTGAACAAGCTCAAAGAATGATCACTTCTTCGGCAGAATCACTGTCGGCCGTTTGAGTTGTGGGCGGATCCAGTCGAAGTAGGCGCTGATTTCTTTTTCGTGCGACTTTGCCCACTGTTCGGTTCCTGGCACTTTCAGCGTGGCGAGGGCGATGCCGGCGAAGGCATCGACCTGCTTTGCCTTGCTCATTGACGTGAAGAAGGGCGTTTGAACGCGTGAGGTGAAATCGTCATGTTCCGCGCCGGCCAGCTCGACGAACATGGTGATGATGCTGGTGAGCTGATCCTGCAGTTTTTCAAACTCGGTCTTTTTCTTTTCGTCGATCGCACTTCCGCCACGGGCGATGGCGATCATCATCTGCATGGACGTGTAGTCGCCTTCTTCTTTTCGGGCGTTGGTGTCGATGGTGATGTTTGCGCCCTTCTTCGTCTTTTCGTAGCCGCGGCCGAGGAGATTGGAGAGATTGGCGGCCGCCGTGGCGGAGCGATTCGTTGCGGGCTCAAGGGCGAGGAAGTGCAGGTAGGAGAACATGGCCGGAACGTGGAATCCTTGTGCCTCGAAGATCCGGCCGAGGACCAGGTGCGCGGAGACGTGGGTCGGATTCTTCTCGATGTCGTGTTTCAGCAGTTCGCGGGCTTCGTCGATCTTGCCCCGCTGTGCGAGCGTGACGGCGAGGTTGAAGAGCAGTCCCGAATCGTCCGCCGATTCCTCGAGGCCGCGCCGATAAGCGGTCATGGCCTTCTCGGATTCGCCCATTTGATCGAGACAGTTGCCGAGCATGCTCAGGATCGCAGTTCGGTGGGCGGATTTCGTTTCCGCGAGCGGCTCGAGTGTGGCGCGGCAATTCGCGTTGTCGCCCTTCGCCGCATACGCCAATCCAAGCTCGTGAGCGGCCACCGTATCGGTTGGTTCCTCGGCGACGAGTTTCTTCAGGGCGGCGATAGCCTGGTCGATCTTCCCCTCATCGACGAGGACCGTTGCGTCGTGAATCGCTTTGGCGCGCGTCTCATCGGCGACCGAGGAGAACGCAGTGATGAGGAGGACGAGGGCAACAGATGTACGCAGCATGTGTGCAGTGTAGCTGCGCTGCAGTGCGAGCCGGGCAGCGTCAATAGTGAACGCTGCCCGGCTCGCCATTACCGAGTTTTACCTTCCGTTGTTGCAACCTCCGCGATCGTTCTGGCAATTGGGAATGTAGACGGTGATTCTTCCGAACGCGGAGCCGGTGGTGAAGCCGTTGCTCACTGTGAACGAGAACGTGTCGAGTCCGAGGAAGCCGAAGTTCGGCCCGTAGTTCACTTGTGCGTTTGGCAGGTCGTAGGGGACCGTCGTGATCACTTGATTCAAACTGTCGCGCAGGATGCCGTTTGAAGGCAGCGCGGTGATCCTGTACGTCAGCGGTGCGCTTATGCCCGGTGTGGCCAGGGAGAGTTGCGGGACATCGTTGCCGCTCACGTTTCCGCTGGCAGTTGTGCGTACTTCGAGACCGCGATCCGATCCGGTGAGACTTTCGTTCACGCGTCCCTGGATGGCGAAGAAGGTGTTGCCGTTGTGTGCCGCTTCGCGCAACTGCGCGAGCACGCTGAAGCTGAAGGTACCGTCTCCACCGATCGGCATCGATGGCGGTACCGTCATGAGCGCGTCCGAGATTTGTTCGGAGGGCGCTTCGAAATCCGAGTTGGTGAGATTGCCGTCGCCGCCGCCGGTGACCCAGTAGAAGAACGTATCGAGCGAATCCGTCGTGCCGCGGTGTGTCGGCAGGACCACCTGCGCGCTCTGCAGCGCGTTGACCGAGCCGGCAATGCTCGACATATCCCACTCGAACTGCATCCGCACGGTTCCGTTCGAGCCCGCGCCGCCGGCCTGATTCACGCCCGCGCTCATGAAGACAGGCGTCGAGCCGGGAAGGGCATTGGCGTTGTCGCCGAGGTGATCGCCATTCGAATCGGCGACATTGCCGGCGATCTCGACTGCATCGAGCGTCGCCGCCATCGGTCTGATGACCAGACGCCGGCCGGCGGTCGCGATCGACTCATCGCCCAGCGACATCACGACACCGGTGTCCTGCAGAGTCGAGACCGCGACGTCGTGCGCGATGGCGCTCGGCGGATCGGCCAGCGCAGTCTGCACGTTGATGTTGAATGACCCCGCATCACAGACCGTGCTGCTGCCGATCGTGCCGCAGGCCTGGAACTGGAACGAGTCCGGACCGGTGTATCCCGAATCCGGCGTGTAGACGACCGTCGCGGTGCGCTGCGGAGCCTCGGTGCCTTGCGTGACCGCGCCGAGCGATCCATGGAATGGTCCGGTGCCGGAGACGATCGAGAAGGTGAGCGAGGTGCTGGAAGGCGCCGTGCCGCGGAGCAGCAGCGTTGCGGCGACATCCTTCGTCGTCTGCGCCGAGTTGTCGGTTGCCGTCACCGTCGTCGGTGCTGGCGGAGCCGGATCATCCGGTTGTGCGTTGATCGTCACGACTGCGTCGCCAGTCGCTCCGGCCGCATCGCGCGCGCGGAAGGTGAACGAATCGGCGACATTGGCGGAGGTCGGCGTGTAGGTGACAGTCGCGCTCGTCGGCGAAGCCTGCACCGGCGTGGAAAGGGATCCGGCATGCGGCCCACTGACGATGCTGAATGTCAGCGATCCACCCTCGGGATCGGATCCCGTGAGTGTGATGACCAGCGGCGACGAGCCGTTCGTCGAGACGCTCTGGGCATTCGCAGCCGGCGCGGCATTGAAGGCGCTGCTGATGGTGAGATGGACAGCCTGTGAGACGTCGATATCGCGCGCCAGGAACGCACCGGTTGCGTCGACCGACTGATCGATGACGATCGAGCCCGCGGGCGCGTAGACGTTGGCGAACACTTTGGCGGCATTCCCGAAATGAGCGGAGGGAGGCGTTGCCGTCATCGCACCGGTCGAGCCGTTGATGCCGTTGACTTGAATGCGGATACTCGCCGCAGTGAGGCCTGAGTTGGTTTCAGGCTGGGTCTTCGAGGCGTTGCCGAAGTCGATGCGCCCGCTCACGACGATGTCGGTCGGTGCGCCATAGAGCATGGAGGCGGCGTTCTTGAGGGTGATCGACTTGAACGCATAGCCGCCGCCGGTCAAATGCACGGTCCCGGCGTTGTTTACGACGAGGTCTCCATACGCGCCTTCGGCCAGGGTGACCGAACCGGCATTCGCAACCGTGACGTTGTTCGTACCGGCTGGCCGAATCGATACCGTCGGAAGGCCCGCGTACACGGGCAGCGCCAGCGGTGTGAACAGCGAGCCCGTGATCGTGCCCGAATTCGTCAGCGTGTTGTAGTAGACGTTGCCGTGCACCACGACCGCGTTATCGAGATCGACCGAGGTTGCCGCGAGTTTGTAGCCGGCCGGCGTCGTGACGGCGTTGTCGAGCGACAGCGCCTTCTCACCGAGGAACGGACCGCTCGTGGCGTTGTTCACGATCAGATCGCCGGAGACCACGACACAGGCGTTGTCGATCTGAATGCTGTTCGTAGCCAGGAGGACGGCGTTGCCGACGCCGGGTGAAACCTGGGTTTGCTGAGCAACTGCCGAGAAGGCGCAGACAAGCGTGGCGAGCAGAAACAGAGAACGATGTTTCATCGCGATTGATCTCCCTGTATTGATGTGACCGGATTGCTTCAACATAGGTCCGGATTGGCGTTCGTGCACGTTTGCACCATCGAATGACCTGCCGGAAGTCGGTTTGTTTTCCGTTTTTGTACGAAAGGTGACTCGGCGCCTGACTTCGGTCATCCTTCCGCCGATGTCTGATCCCAGTCCTTTTTCGGCCGGCGAGATCGTCGCCGGCTGCGTCACCGAAGACAATCCGAAGTTCCTCGGGCAGGCTCTGCGCCTCGTCCAGTCGATCCGATGGTTTGGCGGCGAGCTAGCCCAGTCGCGCGTGGTGGTGGGAGCCGTCGAGCGGATCGACGTCCGTGCCCGGCGTGCCCTCGAAGCACTTGGCGCCGAGGTTCGCATCGTCCCGCGATTCCATCCGATCAACGGTTCCGCGAACCGGCTCCAGTTGTTTCCCGAGTTGGAAGCCGGCAACGAGCAGAACTACCTGATGATCGATTGCGACACCATCGTCGTTCGCGATCCGCTTCCGCTGCTGCGCCGCGATGTCTTCGACTGCAGAATCGCGCCGCTGCCGACGGTCACGCACGAGGTGTTCGAGCGGCTGTTTGCGCACTTCGGTCTGGAGTTGCCGGCAAAGAGCTGCGTCACCGGCTACACCGGCGCGCCGACCATTCCGTACTTCAACGCTGGTGTATTCGCGATCTCCGCCGATCTTGCACAGCGGCTGGTTCCAGTGTGGGGGCGATACAACGCCACGCTGGCGGGCGAGCCGGAACTGGTCGCGCCTTGTCAGAAGCATCTCCACCAGGCGGCGCTGGCGATCGCGCTCGCGGTCAGCGGCGTTCCGGTCGCGGAGATGGGGCCGGAAATGAACTTCCAGCTCAACATGACGCAGTTTCCGACGCCGCCCGGCTACCTCGACGTCGATCCGGTCATCGTTCACTATCACCATCTCGTCGACGACGACGGTTTCCTGCTTCCCTGTCCATTTCCTCGGGCGCAGAAGAGGATCGACGAGTTTAACGAGCGGTTGCGCGAGGAGCGATCGCGCAACACTGGTCGGCGCACGCACAAGCCGGTGGCGCGGTCATCACCGAAACAGGTTGCGGTCGTGGGGATGCATCGCTCGGGAACCTCGCTCGTGGCGCGGCTTCTGGCTGCGATGGGCTGCTACGCGGGCCAGGAGCACGAGCTGCCGGCGCCGGACGTTTTCAATCCGACCGGCTACTGGGAGCATCGCGACGTCTGGGCGCTCGACGAGCAGATCCTGGCGTCGCTCGACGCAAGCTGGCTCGATCCCGAGCGCGCCGATCTTTCCCGGCTGAGCGATGACTCGCGGCGTGAGTTTGTGCGGCGTGCGCGCAAGATCGCCGGCAAACTCGACGAGCAGGGGACGTGGATGATGAAGGACCCGCGTCTGGCGATCCTTTTCCCGATCTGGCGCGAGGCGCTCGACCATCCGCTCTGTGTGCTCGTGTGGCGCGAACCCGCGGCCGTGGCCCGCTCGCTCGCGCGCAGGGATGGGCTTCCGCTCATGCTTGGGCTCGCGCTGTGGGAGGAGTACACGCGCTCGATGCTGGCGTCGACGATCGGTATGCCGCGAGTGGTTGTGTCGTATCAGAATCTCGTCGCCGATCCAGTTCAATGCGTCGCCGAACTGCATCGCGCTCTCGTGGCGGCCGGTGCGGCCGATCTCACTCTTCCCAGCGACGATGAGATTCGCACCATCGTTGATCCGACGCTCGATCGTCATGGGGAAGGTGACGAGGCCCTCCTCGTTCCGCCGCAGTCCGAACTGCGCGATGCGCTGCAAAATGGCGCCGCGTTGGAGTGGAAGGTCGTGCCGTCAGCGCAGCCGGAGACGCGCGAGATGCTGTCGGCCTACGTGCGACAACAGCGTGAGATCGCGGCGCTGAAAAAGGAGACTGCCGATCTCGAGGCACTAATCGATGCGACCTTCTCGTCCCGAAGCTGGCGACTCGGCTTCGGCCTTACGCGGCTATGGCGAAGGTTGGTCCCTTCGAGCGCGGAAACAGCGGTGGAGCGCTGGAGCCGCCTGCGCCGTTAGGTTCGCTCGCACCATACAAACGGAAGTATTATGATCGAATGGAATTCAGCACGATCGGTCCATTTCTCAGCTACTACGAGAACCTGCGTAAGCGGACGCTCAATGTCGCGCGACTGATCCCGGCGGACAAGATCGAGTGGACGTACAAGCCCGGTAAGTTCACGTTTGGCGATCTGCTGCGGCACCTTGCCTCGATCGAGCGTTACATGTACGCCGAGAATGCGCAGCTAAGACCGAGCCTGTACCCGGGACATGGGACAGAGCTTGCCGGCGGCTATGACGCGGTCATGCAGTACTTCAATCGCGCGCATCAGGAGTCGATGGATATCTTCTCGCGACTGACCGGCGACGATCTGCAGAAGGAATGTCTGACTCCGGCCGGAGCGAAGCTTCGAGTGTGGAAGTGGTTGAGGACGCTCGCTGAGCACGAGATTCATCACCGCGGCCAGATCTACATCTACCTTGGCATTATCGGTATCGAAGGGCCGCCGCTGTACGGCCTCACCTCCGAAGAGGTGCTGGAGCGAAGTCAGGGCTCGACCTCATCGAACCAGTAGCGTTTCCGATCGAAAACGTAGGTGGGGATCGGGACGAAACGGTATTCACTTCCCGCGTAGAGAGCGCGCCAGTCGATGGTTTCCCCGTTGAGGTATTGCTGCGCGACAGAGAGCGAATCACCTCTCAATACAGCGCGGTGCTTGAAGTGCGACCGCCCGCAAGCAGCGGTGTATGCGATGTCCGCGGATAACCGCTCATCGGCTTCGGCAAGGAATGACTCGTAACGCTGTACGAGTGCGTGCAAGCCGTGCAGTGTCGCCGACGAGATGGGCAGCATGTGCGAGCCGGGCGGCGGGGCCGAGGTGCGCGGAACCGGTCTCGCGGACTCTACGATCACGTGGGCATTCGTGCCGCCGATGCCGAACGAGCTGACGCCAGCGAAACGCGGCCCCCCGCCGTCCGTCCATGGACGGAGATCCGTCGTCACGAAGAGCGGCGCGCGCTCGCGGCGGAGATGCGCGTCCATCTGTCTAAAGTGCAAGTTGGGCGGAATCGTTTCGTGTTTGAGGGCGAGAATCACTTTCAGAAGGCCGGCGATGCCGGAGGCCGATTCTGCGTGACCGATGTTGCTCTTGATCGAGCCGACCACGCACGACTGATCGCCTGCGCCATCCTCAACCAAGACGGCGTTGAGCGCCCTCCACTCGATGATGTCGCCAAGACGCGTTCCCGTCCCGTGCGCCTCGACGTAGGAGAGCTCGCGCGCGGATACGCCGGCATTCGTGAGCGCGCGACGGATCACCCGCTGCTGCGCTGAGCCGCTCGGCGCGGTGAGGCCGTTCGTCTGTCCGTCCTGATTCGTCGCCGAGCCGCGGATCAGCGCGTGGATCGTGCGCCCCTCGCGGAGGGCGTCCGAGAGTCGCTGCAGGATCACCAAGCCGCACCCTTCGCTGCGCACGTAGCCATTCGCGCTCGCGTCGAATGACTTGCAGCGTCCATCGGGACTCATCAGGCCACCCTGCGACAGGATTACGGTCACCTCAGGCGCCAGAATCAGATTCACACCGCCGGCGATGGCCAGGTCCGACTCCCCATCGCGCAAGCTCTGACAGGCCAGGTGGACCGCCACAAGCGACGACGAGCAAGCTGTGTCGATGGCAAGGCTGGGTCCGCGCAGGTTGAACAGATACGACAGGCGGTTGGCCGTGATGGCCAGGATCGTTCCGGTGCTGCCGTAGGCATCCATCGTGGCGGGGTCGCGGCACATGAGGCGGTTGTAGTCCCAATTGCTGACACCGATAAACACGCCTGTATTGCTCCCACCGATTCCGGCCGGCGGTAGCCCTGCATCCTCGAGCGCCTCCCAGGCAACCTCGAGGACAACCCTCTGCTGCGGATCCATGAAGTTCGCCTCACGCGCGGAGATGCCGAAGAACTCGGCATCGAAGCAGTCCGCGTCGTCGAGGAAGCCGCCCCAGCGCGTATACATTTTCCCCGGCTCCGGAGCCGGTGCGTACCAGCGTCTTACGTCCCAACGATCGGGAGGAATCTCGGTGATCGCGTCGGTACCGTCGTACAACAGCTTCCAAAGCGCGTCTGGCCCGTTTGCGCCGGGAAAGCGGCACGACATCCCGACGACCGCGATCGGCTCCATCGGCGAATGCTACGACCGGCCCAGCCGGCTGAGCGTGATGCGGAAGAGCGCGAGATAGCCGGCCTCGAAACCGATGGCGGACAACTGCAGATATCGCTCGTACTTCGCATAGCCTGCTTCGCCGACCATCGGCGTGGCCTCGGCGCGATGTGCGCGCAGGCGCCGGAGCCATTCGCGGCATGTCTCCGCGTAATCCTTCCGATCGTTGCGCAGCGACTCGATCTCGAACAGTCCCTGCGATGCCGCAACGATGTCCGCCAACCGAGGCGGATCGGTCTCGGGGAAAATCTCGGAAGCCAGAAACTGCGTGCCGGCCGTCAGCCTTCCTTCCTCGCGCGGCCGGAGGCTGCCGTAGGCGAAGGTCTGGAGCGAGATGCGCCCGTGAGGCCTGAGCCAGTCGCGGCAGCGGGCGAAGAACGACCGGTAGCTGGCGATTCGCTCTTCGTCGCTCGACTCGAGCCGGGCGAAATGCTCGAAGGCGCCGATGGAGATGATGCCGTCGTAGGGCGCCTCGGGCTCGTGATCCGACCAGCTCTCGACGCGGAAATCGACGTTCGGCGGCGCGATGCTCCTCGCCCACTCCGCCTGCGCGCGGCTGAGTGTGAGGCCGACCGCGCGATCAACGCCGTGGGTTTCAGCGAGGCGCCGGAGCAGACCACCCCAGCCGCTGCCAACATCGAGCACGCGCTTCGCGCCACGGGCTCGTGCCTGATCGATGTGGTAATCGATCTTGCGCAGCTGCGCCGTTTCGAGCGTGTCGCCCGGCTCGTACATTGCGCCCGAGTACGTCATCGTCGGATCCAGCCACAGGCGATAGAACTCATTGCCGGCGTCGTAATGGTATTGAATCGCTTCGGCCGACGCGCCGGCGTTCATGACCTCGGAGGCGGGTGTGGTCATGGCTCAGGCCTTCGTACGTCTGATGCTGCTCAGATGCGCCGCCAACTCCTGGGCTGTCGGAAACTCGTATGGCAACGTCGGCGAGAGGTCGACCGCGAGGTAACGTTCGAGGTCGCTCACAACCTGTACCGCGGCGACGGAATCGAGTCCGTATCGGCTGAACGGTGTCTTTGCGTCGATCTCGGCTGGATTAATGGCCAGTTCTCGAGCGACTCGATTGATGATCCAGAGCTCGATCCGCTTCTCGTCTGTGGGCTCTGTACCCGGCTCGGTCTCAGTCAGTGCGTAATCAAGGTTCGTCATTTCTCCGCCTTTCGTCTCTTTAGCGCCCTCGCCATATCGGACCGTGTGGGTGCTTTGACAGCCCACACCAGGCCGGCTTTCTGCAGTGCGCGGATTACCCAACCGCCGCTGTCCATTTCCCACCATCGCAATCCCATCAAGGCCGAGGAGGGGAAGGCGTGGTGATTGTTGTGCCACGACTGGCCGAGCGTGGGAATGGCCAGCCAGATGTTGTTCGTGCTTTCGTCATCGGACGCGAACGGACGTGTGCCGAAGGTGTGCGTCACCGAGTTGATGCACCAGTAGAAGACGTGGTTCATGATGAACACGCGCACGAACCCGCCCCACAGCACACCGAGGAGCGCACCGCTGATCGAGCGCGTCACGATGCCGGCGATGATCCCTGGCACCACGAAACCGGCGGTCAGCCAAAAGAAGTACATCGTGTGGACTCTGAAGATGGATCGGTCGCAGTAGAGGTCCTGCGCATACCGATCCCAGCCCGGCGCGCGCGTACTCGCAGGGACAAACAGCCAGCCCATGTGCGCGTGAAAGAGGCCCTGCATCAGCCGGCTATGGAGGTGCGGCGAATGTGGGTCGCCGGGCTTGTCGCTGTAAGCGTGGTGCCGGCGATGGGTAGCCGCCCACCAGATCACCGGGCCCTGGAACGCCATCGAGCCAAGGATGGCAAGAGTGACGCGTACCGCATTGTGGGCTTTGTAAGAGCGATGTGAGAAGTGGCGATGGAAGCCGACTTCGACGCCGATCAGAATCAGCACGTGCATGCCGAGCCAGAGACCGATCTGCAATGCGGTGATGGGGTAACCGGCGAACGGCATGATCATCGCCATGATGAAGCCGGCGACCGGAACGCAGGTCACGACCCACGCCAGACGGCGGTCCAGGGTGGCCAGCGAGGCCAGCGTTGCCTCACGACTCGCAGCTGCAGCGACATCGTCGGATTCGATGCTCATAGTTCTCACTGCTCCAACTGCTGACCGAACGACGGTCGTTGCGACATAGGGACAACTCCCGGCAGACCGCCCACGACCCGCAGGCTCCCGTTCAGGAATTCGGTCCGGCACTTGAGTCGCTGGATCTTTCCGCTGGAGGTGCGCGGAATGCTGCCGGCCTTGATCAACAGGACGGCGTGCGTTTGCAGCCCGTGACGATCGGCCACGGCCTGGACGATGTCGCGCGCAACGCCCTCAGAATCCAGATTGCGATGCTCCCGCGACACTTCCTGCACGACCACCAGCCGTTCCTGTCCGTCGATATTCACCGAGAACGCTGCATTGCTGCGCGAGCGCAGCGCAACGTGGCTCTGCTCGGCGGTCTGCTCGATGTCCTGCGGATAGTGATTGCAGCCGCGGATGATGATCGTGTCCTTGATCCTCCCCTGGACACAGAGCTCACCGTTGTTGAAGAAGCCCAAGTCCCCGGTGCGGAGGAACGGACCATCACCGCTGTCGGCGAGGTAAGCGTCGAACGTCGCTGTCGTTTCCTCAGGCTGCCGCCAATAGCCCTTCGTTACGTTCGCGCCAGCGACCCAGATCTCGCCTAAGCTGCCGGGAGCGCATTCGAGACACGTTTCAGGTTCGACGATGAGTATCCGCTCCTCGAGTTTGCTCTTGCCACAGCCGACGATCTGGCGGGGTATGTCGTCGTCGACGACGTACGTGATCGGCAGTGCCTTCTTCCTGCCGCCGCTCACGAACAGCGTGGCCTCGGCCAGTCCGTAGCACGGATAGAACGCTTCCGGGCGGAAACCGCACGGGCCGAAGGCGTCGGCGAAGGCGCGGACGGTTTGCGCGCGGATCGGTTCGGCGCCGCAATATGCCAGGTCCCACGTATTGAGATCGAGCCCGTTGCGTTCCTCGGATCCGATGCGACGCACGCAAAGGTCGTACGCGAAGTCAGGTGCTCCGCTGGTCGTGGCGCCATAACGCGTGATTGCGTCAAGCCAGAGCAGCGGTTTGAGAAGAAAATCGACCGGTGACATCAGAATGCACGGGATGCCCAGGAACAGCGGCTGCAGCACGTTTCCGATCAGCCCCATGTCGTGGTACAGCGGCAGCCATCCAAGGACGATCGATTGCTCCGTGTGCTCGAAGGCGAGCTCGATCATCCGTTCGTTGTAAATGAGGTTGCCGTGCGTGACCATGACGCCCTTCGGCGTGACCGTCGAGCCGGACGTGTATTGCAGAAAGGCGATCGAGTCACTGCTTACGGCCGGATCGCGCCACTGATCCGATTCGGAAATGTCGAGCGTGTCGGTGGCGATCCATTGCAGGCCCGCGAACTCCGCCGACTGCGCCGCCGCCGCTCCTCCTCGGGAAAGGAGGGTCGGACGCGTAGTGAGCGCGATCGCGGCATCGGTATCGCGCCGGATGGCCTGCAGCCGTGTGCCGAATTGATTCGGCCGCGGCGGATACGCGGGCACTGCCAGCGCGCCGGCATAGAGGCAGCCGAAGAACGCGGCGATGAACTCGAGGCTCGGCGGATAGAGCAGCAAGACAGGAGTGCCGCGCGCACCGAGGCGCTGAAGAACCGCGGCGATGGCGCGCGCCTTTCGATCGAGCTCGAGATAGGTCAGTGTCTCCGACTCCGAGCCCTTATCGTCGAGGAACGTAAAGGCACGGACGTCCGCCTGGACATCGGCACGTGACCGGAGAAGCTCGACCAGCGTAGCGGGCTCAGAGCGCATTGGAGTTGTTGACGGGCGTCGCGGACTGGC